>ENA-ORXF01000529-ORXF01000529.1-marine-metagenome-genome-assembly--contig:-NODE-529-length-27464-cov-10.034469_pt1 | contig 27464 bp, 10 predicted proteins | sample MGYA00237864_ERZ511476 | MGnify/ENA primary metagenome ERZ511476 (study PRJEB26306, sample SAMN06343908) | marine metagenome | isolation source: coastal waters | place: Atlantic Ocean: West Antarctic...
GAAAGTGATATTATTTCAAATTTATTAGGGGGTCAATTAGAAAGTGATGTTTCTATGTCTAACTACAATGGAATTGTGAACTTAAATAAAAATGCTTTTTATCCTGGAGATAAAGTTACAGGAAATGTGTTTTTAGGTAGATATGATCCTAATTTAAAACCAAGCAGAGTTATTTTGAATGGTCAAAAGTATGATAACTTTGAAGACGGTAGTGTCGTTTTAGATTTAAGAGCTGGAGGTGTTGGCGAAAAAGATATAACAGGAACAATTTATTTTATGGAAAACGAAATAGAGGTTCCTGTACCATTTAAAAGTTCTTATTCTGTAATTTCAAAACCAAATGCTCCCGTAGTATCAGCAGACAGAATGAATGTTGTTTATAGAGGTTTAGAAAATCCTATTTCTATATCATTACCAGGAGTTCCTGATAAAGACCTAATCGCAAGAGCACCAGGTTTGAAAAAAACAGGTTCTGGTAAATACATCATGAAACCTAAAGCTGGAAATGAAGTAAATATTAACGTAAAAGCTAAGTTAAGTGATGGTAGTTCAGTAAATACGAATACTGTTTTTAGAGTAAAAGATATTCCTGCAGCCATGGGAACTATAAGAGGACAATACGGTACGGTTAGAATGCCTAAAACTGGATTAGGAAATACACCTATAGGCGCTGGTTTGCCAGATTTTTTATTCGATTTAGATTTACAGGTAACAAGTTTTAAAGTTAAAGTGCCTGGACAGTTAGCCATTATAGTAAAAGGAACAAGATTTGATAGAGCTGCAAAAAAGGCACTATCAAAATCAAGAAGGGGAGATATTATTACGATTTATGATATTAAAGCTGAAATAAAAAATAACTCTTACAAGCTTAAAAAAGTATTACCAGTAAGTATAGAGTTAACAAATTAGAAAATAAACATAGTTATGATTAAAAATTGTATACCTATATTTTTTGCTATTCTAACTACAGGTTTGATAAATGCGCAAGCAAACTTATTAAACTCAAAATCTGTAGATCAGATAGGTGTAAAAAACAAGCAACAATTGATTGCAGACAATGATGCTCCAATTCCTTATGGGTACGTAGATGATCGAGATGTTTTGTGGTCTAAAGTAGTTTGGGAATTTATAGATTTGAATCAAAAGATAAATTTGCCTTATTACTTTCCAATAGATACAATTAACATATCTTCAGAAAGAAGATCTTTGTTTCATACGCTCTTAAAAGGAATGAAACAAGGTAAGATTAAAGAAGTTTATACAGATTCTTTTTTTTTATCTAAGCTGACGGAACAAGAAATAGAACAGCGTTTAGTTAACGTTCGTGAAGAAAACGGGTATACAGACACTTTTAGAATTCAAACACAAGATGTTGTAGGTTATATGATTAAAGGAATGTGGTATTTTGATAAACGCCAAGGAGAATTAAAATACAGGTTATTGGGTTTAGCGCCAATGGGAAAAGATGTTCAAACTTTAGGAGTTCAAGAAATTGAAGATGAAGAACTCTATGAGTTATTTTGGGTTTTCTTCCCGACTGCAAGAAATATTTTGCACGATGCTAAGGTTTTTAATCCTGAAAATTCAGCACGACCAATTTCCTTAGATCATTTATTAAATGCTAGAAGGTTTGCATCTACAATTGTTAGAGAAGAAAATATTTATGATAATAGAGCTATTGAAGACTATGTTCGTGGCAATTCTTTATTCCAATTATTAGAATCAAACAAGATTAAGGAAAACATTAGAAATAGAGAAATGGATATGTGGAATTATTAAATCGTTTTTTAAAAGATGTGAAAAACGTTTACGAAAGTAAGCGTTTTTTATTTGAAGCTATTTTCTAGTCTGAATTATTTAGAGCGACCGCGAAATAAGCCGTTTATTTAACTTTACCTTACTTCTTTTTTTTACTAAACGAAAAAAAGGCCCTACAATAAGTATATTGTTTCGTTGTTCACAGCTAAGCTTATTTAATGTTCATGAAAAAAGAGAAGAACAGCAACCGATATTCGAACTGTTTTAATAAGAACCATAGTTGTTTATAAACTTTTAAAAAAATGATCTTTTAAAAGCAAACTTATTTATTTTTAATTTATGAAAGTAGACTACATTATTGTTGGTTTAGGCTTGGCAGGTTTAGCATTTGTAGAAGAGTTAATCAATGCAAATAAAACATTTTTAGTTTTTGAAGACGATTCTCAAACATCATCTTTAGTTGCAGGAGGTGTTTACAATCCTGTAGTTTTAAGGAAGTTTACAGCCGTTTGGAAAGCTGCCGAACAGCTCGATGTGGCATTATTATTTTATGAAAAATTAGAGGAAAAACTGAATCAAAAATTTGATGAAAAATTTGTTATTAAAAGAGCATTTAAATCGATTGAAGAACAAAATAATTGGTTTACAGCTTCAGACAATCCAATATTAAAGCAATTTTTAAATCCAAATATTGAAACAAAAAAAGTGGATGGAGTTGTTGGTGATTTTGGATTTGGAACTGTGAATAAAACAGGAAGAATTGATACTTTAAAATTAGTAAAAGCGTATCGGAAATTTTTAACGGAGCACAACTTGATTCGCTTTGATAAGTTTGAACATCTAATATTAAACGTATCCTCTGAAATGATTGTCTATAAAGACATAGCATGCAGTAATGTTGTGTTTTGTGAAGGTTTTGGAGTTAAAGAAAATCCGTTTTTTAATGATTTACCGTTAGAAGAGGCCAAAGGTGAGTTAATAACCATTTACGCACCAGAATTAAATATCGATTTCTTATTAAAATCAACCTTGTTTTTAATTCCATTAGGAAACAATAAGTACAAAGTGGGCGCAACTTTTAATCATACAGATAAAACAGCAGCCCCAACAGAAAACGGAAAGTTAGAACTGATTGAGAAATTAAAAAAAGTAATTGATGTTCCTTTCAAAATTATAGAACAATCTGCTGGAATAAGACCAACAACAAGTGATAGAAGACCTTTTATTGGTGTGCACAAAAAACACCCGAAATTGGCTATTTTAAACGGTCTAGGTACACGTGGCGTTATGGTTGCTCCAACAGTTGCTAAAAACTTGTTTAATCATCTAGAAAAAGGGGAGGCATTAGATTCGGAAATTGACATTAAAAGGTTTTTGCCCTAAACAAGGTATTAAAAGAGTGATACAACCTTATTTTAAGTAACACTTAAAATAGTATAGTGTATTTCTGATACGATTATTTAAATGAAAATAATACTTATAATTATTTTGTTGTTTTTTATTCAAGGATTATACAACCAGTTATTAGAGTATTTTAGAGATTCTAAAAATAGGGCGGATATTTGGAGATGTAATTGAGTAAATAGCTATCGAGATATTTGACGAAAAGAACACTCAGTTTCATTAATTAATTCTTTATAAATGTATTTTGTTGCTGTCTTTTACCTGATTTACAATAAAAGAATACGAACTATCTATAATCTTACTTACATCTTTAATTACGAGTAAATCAATAAGCCTTAAGTCCTTTTTTTTTAGGATAACCTCACATTTAGGTGTTTGTTGAAATATAAATATTTATTTAGAAAGATAATCAAAACAAGCGATAAAGGATTGCCAAGCTTTAATTATAGTTAGCTTTAAAGATATTCTTAAAAGAACATAAACAATGGTAAAATTCTGATTTTGAATGTATTTATCGCTCACACTAGTTATTTATCGTTATTTTTTTTAAATATTTATTAAACTTTATGCCAACTATCTCATAAAAATGTCAGTTATTTGCAGCTCAATCATTTAAATAACTTGTTTGAGCAGTTTAAGTTTCCCTACACTTATACTCGCACTATTCCTCCCCCCTTAATTTATTTATTTATTTAAAAACTTGGTATTAATTTAATATTAGCTCTTTTTAAATGATAAGAACTATATTTAAACATGCGTTTTTTACAGATTTTATTAAGTCGTGTGTTTTTTTTAAGGGATATTTAAATAAGTTTATTACTAAGTCCACTTTTACTTACTCCCCTGCTAATCTTTTTATTTTTCAAAATAAAAGACCCAATATTATTGATGGTTATTTTTTATTATTGAAAAGACAAATCGTATTACTTTCGATAATCATCATTGCATTATTTACACTTTCAAATAAAAGTTTTAGTCAAACACTAGATTTAGGTACACTTACTTCCTTCGACTCTTTTACGGGAGTAGGTGCCGTTACAAATGACGGAACCTCTTCAGGTGATGCCGGAACAAATGATGGAATTGTAAGCGGAAGTGGGTTTAATACAGTAAACGGATATACGGGTACTATATACAATAATAACGCTACATCTGTGCAAGCCAGAATAGATTTGCTTAAGATTTATATTCATATAGATGATGTTTTTGTTGATTTTCCTAGTACCCATGCTCCAGCTTTTGGAGGTGGCGAAACAATTACTTCTGGAGTATATTCCATAGGTGGTGCGGGGTCTATATCGGGAGACCTTACTCTTGATGGAGGAGGAGATCCCAATGCTTTTTTCATAATTAAATTCGAAGGAGCATTAACAGTAGCTACGGGTACATCAATTATTTTAACCAACGGAGCCCGTCCTTCAAATGTTTTCTGGATTTCTCAAGGAGCTATTTCTGTTGGTGATAGCAGTGTTATAAAAGGAACTTTATTTGCACATCCTGGAGCGGTTACTCTTGGTTTAAATAGCACTATTAATGGAAGGCTTCTAACTTCAGAAGGAGCTGTGACTGTTGGGTCTGGGGGTGAGGTAGAAATACCCACAGGTACTATCTCTATTCCTATTAGTTGTTTAGGGAATTGCAGTCCTGCTGCAGCTGTTGATGTTTTGGAAAGTTTAAGTAGCTTCGCACTTTTTACAAGTCTGGGCGCTGTAGCTAATGCAGCGACTTCTGGCTTAGTTGGTAATATTGGCACAAACGATGGGGTTATAAGTGGTTTTGGCACTTCAACACATGTTGGATCTTTTCATACTGCGAATGCCGTTACAGCAAAAGCTAAAATAGACATAGAGAATGCTTACCGAAAGCTAATCGCTTTGCCAAATACAAATAGAGGGCATTCGGCTGCTTTTGGCACTGGAGAAATCATAACCTCAGGAGTTTATTATATAGCAGGTGCAGGATCTTTAGCAGGAACACTTACTTTAGATGGTCAAGATAATCCAGATGCAATATTTGTTTTTAAGTTTAATGGCGCATTTTCAGTAGCGGCACAATCGAGAGTAATTTTAAAAAATGGAGCACGTCGTTGTAATGTTTTTTGGATTTCAGAGGGTGCTATATCTATGGGAACCTTTACATATATGAAAGGAACAGTTCTTGCCCATGGCGGAGCTTGTACTATGGGAGCAAATGGAAGTATGGAGGGAAGAATGCTCTCAACACGCGGCGCAATAGGTTTTAGTACAGGTGTTGTTTATAACGATACAATGTGTTTTGGGGAGGATCCACTAAGCTTACTGGCAGATAATCGTGCAACAAATGAAGATACAGTGTTAAATGTTTTGGCAGCAAACGGAGTTTTAAAGAACGATTCTAGTAGTAAAGGTTATCCTTTAATGATTACAAAGTTTACTGTAAATGGGAATAGTTATTTACCGGGCACTACAGCTACACTTCTGGGAGGGACACTAAAAATAAACCAAGATGGGGGTTATGTATATACACCAGTGGCCAATTTTAGTGGTTCGGTTCCTGCGGTAACTTATACTGTTTCGGACGGTGCAGAGGCCGCTTCATCAATTTTAGAAATTATTGTGAACCCAATAAATGACGTTCCTGTTGCAAACCCAGATACAAACGAAACAAATGAAGATACATTATTAGTTGTCTCCGAAGCAAATGGATTAATTAATAATGATACAGATATAGAGAACAATTCTTTAACTGTAACTCGGTTTACTGTTAACGAAATTATTTATGCTGTAGGATCTGAAGTGGTAATGGCAGAGGGAACTATAAAAGTGAATTCAAACGGCAGTTATAGCTTTACACCTGCGTTAAACTATAACGGTATAGTTCCTGTTATTACTTATACAATTACTGATGGTTTTGATACCACAACTGGTGCTTTAAGAATCTTAGTAAATACAATCAATGATGCGCCAGTTGCTGTCGATGACACGAATTCAATAGATGAAGGTGCAACACTCACAGTTGCAGTAGCAGATGGAGTTTTAAAGAATGATTTTGATTCAGATTTAGATGTATTTAATGTTTCTAGTTTTGTAATTGGAGAAATTTTTTATTCAGCAGGAGAAACGGCAACAATTGCATCAGGAACGTTGAAAATTAATATTGACGGTAGTTACGTGTTCACGCCAGCAACTAATTTTGATGGAGAAGTAGCACAAGCCACATATACAATTACAGATGGTGTTTTAACATCCGCTGCTAATTTAAATATCACCGTTAATCCAATAAATGAGGCTCCCGTTGCAAATCCAGATGAAAACGAAACCGATGAAGATACAGCATTAATTGTCTTGGCAGCAGACGGAGTTTTAAATAATGATACAGATGAAGAAAATAATACGTTAACTGTAACCCAATTTACAGTTGATGAAGAGATTTACATTCTAGGACTTGAAGGAACTGAAGTAGCACTAGAAGAGGGAGTCCTTAAAGTAAATTCAGATGGTAGTTATAACTTTACACCTGCGCCAAACTATAATGGACTAGTTCCTCAAGTAAATTACACCCTTACAGATGGCACAAATACAACAAATAGTGAATTAAATATTACTGTAAAGCCGATTAATGATGCGCCATTTGCTGTTGATGACACGAATTCAATAAATGAAGATGCAACACTCACAGTTGGAGCGTTAGACGGAGTTTTAAAGAATGATTCTGATATAGATTTAGATGAATTTACTGTTTCTAGTTTTGAAATTGAAGGAGTTACCAATCCATATCCAGCAGGAGACACGGCAACAATCACAGCAGGAACCTTGATAATTAATCCTGACGGTAGTTATGTGTTTACGCCAGGAGCTAATATTAATGTTGACTACCCTGAAGTTAGCTATACAATTACAGATACAGCTACACAAGGTGCTTTAACATCCACTGCTACTTTAAACATCACTGTTATTTCAATAAATGACGCACCCGTTGCACATCCAGATGAAAACGAAACCGATGAAGATATAGCATTAATTGTTTCGGCAGCAGACGGAGTTTTAAAGAATGATACAGATGAAGACAATAACACGTTAACTGTAACTCAATTTATAGTTGGTTCAGCAACGGCAACAGCAGGAAATTCATTAGCAATAGGAGAATACGGAACGTTGGTAATTAATCCTGATGGTAGTTATGTGTTCACGCCAGCAGATAATTCTAATCGAGAAAATGGAGGAAACCTACAAGCTACATATACAATTAGTGATGGTTTTGAAACCACAAGTAGTGAATTAAAGATTTCAGTAAATCCGATTAATGATTCGCCACTTGCAGTTATTGATACAAATTCAACAAATGAACGTGTAACTTTAACTGTTTCGGGAGCAAATGGTGTTTTAAAGAATGATTCTGATGTAGAAAATAACTCTTTAACAATCACTATGTTTAGTATTGTAGGTTTAGACTACCTTGTAAATACAACAGCGAATATTACTGAAGGAACTTTACAGATAAATACGGACGGAGGCTATGTATTTACATCGAAAGCGAATTTTAACGGAGCCTATCCTCAAGTTAGCTATACAGTAACAGATGGTGCAGATACAGCAACATCCACTTTAGATATTTTAGTGAATTCAACTAATGATAGCCCAACATTAGTTGCAGATATAAATACAGTTGCAGAAGATATAGCGTTAGTCGTAAATGTTTCTAACGGTGTTTTAGCAAATGATTCAGATGTAAATGGTGGATCGTTAGAGGTATCTAGATTTACTGTTGCTGGGGTTACTGAAGAAGTTTCCCAATCGTTAGGAGGAGAAATAATAATTCCAAGTGTTGGAACTATTATAATAAATTCAGATGGTAGTTATAATTTTGCACCTGCATTAAACTACAATGGAACAGCTCCTACAATTACATATACAGCAACAGACGGAATAAACACAGAGAACAGCACATTAACAATCACGGTTACATCAGTAAACGATAATCCAATTGCAACAGATGATACTTCATCAACTGATCCCAATGTAGCCGTAAATATCCCTGTATTAACAAATGATACTGATGTAGACGGAGATACCTTAAGTATTAACACAATTACTGCTACACCAGAAAAAGGAACAGTTGTAATTTCTGACAATGGTACACCCGGAATTTATTCAGATGACTTTATTACATATACACCTCAAGCTGGTTTCGATAACGGAGAAGATACATTTACATATCAGGTTTCTGATGGAAATGGAGGCTTTCATACCGCAGTTGTTGCCATTACAGTTCCCGACACTGATTTTCCACCAGTTGCAAATCCAGATACTAATTCTACGGATGAAGACGTAACATTAATAGTCGAAGATGCGGATAATAAAAGCTTACTTAATAACGATACTGATGCAAATTTAGACATTTTAGCAGTTATAGCGTTTGAGTTAGAAGACAACACCTACGATGCAGGTGAAGAAGCGACTTTTATAGATGGGGCTAAATTAACAATAACTGCAGGAGGTGGTTATACATTTACACCAGCTCCAGATTTTAACGGTTTGGTGCCACAAATAAGCTATACAATTACAGACAGTTCTGCAGCGGCAAATGCGAGCAGTACCTTAACAATTACTGTAAATTCATTAAATAATGCACCTGTTGCAAATCCAGACACAAAATCAACACTAGAGGATACTACACTTTCTGTGGATATTGCAAATGGTTTGTTAAATAATGATACAGATATTGATGGTGATGCATTGTCTGTAAAAGAATTTATAATTGGAACAACTACCTATGAAGTAGGATCTACTGCTAATTTAATAGATGGCGCATTAACTATTAACTCTGATGGAAGTTATACTTTTATACCAGCTACAGATTTTAATGGAGCTGTTTCTCAAGTAACATATACGATAACAGATGGTCTTATAGATTCAGCAATAAGTTCATTAGATTTAACAGTAACATCAGTAAATGATGCACCAGTTGCCGTAAACGATTTAGGATATATAACTCCAGAAGATACTCCAATAAACGTAAATCTAATTGGTTCAAATGATACAGATGACGGCAATGTAGTTGCCTCAACGATTGTATTAATTGATCCATCCAACATAGAAAATACAGGTAATTCATCAACACCATTAACAATTGAAGGAGTTGGAACGTATACTTTAGATACATCAGGAAATCTAATATTTACACCTGTAGCAAATTATAACGGATTGGCTAATATTCTTTATACAATTAAAGATGATGAGGGTTTAGTTTCAGTGAACCAAGGAAGCATAGGAATAACTGTTACTGCTGTAAATGATATTCCATTAGTAGTCGATGAAACAAACACAACGCCTGAAGACACACTGTTAACAGTTTCTTCAGAAAACGGATTATTAGATAATGATTCAGATAAAGATGGAGATCCATTAATGATAACAGCGTTTATAATAGATGGAACAACATATGCACCAAGAAGTAGTATAGCATTGCTAGAAGGAACCATACAAATAAATTCAGATGGAAGTTACACTTTTTCACCAGCGGCGGATTATAACGGAGAAGTTCGACGAGTTATCTATACCGTAAGTGATGGAACAAATACTGCAAACGCTGCTTTAGATTTAACAGTAACATTAGTAAATGATGCACCAGTTGCGATAGACGATTTAGGATATATAACTCCAGAAGATACCCCAATAACGGTAAATCTAATTGGTTCAAATGATACAGATGACGGCAATGTAGTTGCCTCAACGATTGTATTAATTGATCCATCCAACATAGAAAATACAGGTAATTCATCAACACCATTAACAATTGAAGGAGTTGGAACGTATACTTTAGATACATCAGGAAATCTAATATTTACACCTGTAGCAAATTATAACGGATTGGCTAATATTCTTTATACAATTAAAGATGATGAGGGTTTAGTTTCAGTGAACCAAGGAAGCATAGGAATAACTGTTACTGCTGTAAATGATATTCCATTAGTAGTCGATGAAACAAACACAACGCCTGAAGACACACTGTTAACAGTTTCTTCAGAAAACGGATTATTAGATAATGATTCAGATAAAGATGGAGATCCATTAATGATAACAGCGTTTATAATAGATGGAACAACATATGCACCAAGAAGTAGTATAGCATTGCTAGAAGGAACCATACAAATAAATTCAGATGGAAGTTACACCTTTTCACCAGCGGCAGATTATAACGGAGAAGTTCGGCGAGTTATCTATACCGTAAGTGATGGAACAAATACTGCAAACGCTAATTTAGATTTAACAGTAACATCAGTAAATGATGCACCAGTTGCGATAGACGATTTAGAGAATAGAACGCAAGAAGATACCGCAATATCGGTAAATATAATTGGTTCAAATGATACAGATGACGGCAATGTAGATGCTTCAACGATTGTATTAATTGATCCATCCGACATAGCAAATACCGGAAATTCATCAACATCATTAACGATTGAAGGAGTTGGTGCATATGCAATAGATGCATCAGGAAATCTAATATTTACACCTGCATCACATTATAACGGATTGGCTAATATTCTTTATACAATTAAAGATAATGATGTTTTAGTTTCAGTGAACCAGGGAACCATAGGAATAACTGTTACTGCTGTAAATGATATTCCAGTAGTAGTCGATGAAACAAACACAACGCTTGAAGACACAATGTTAAGAGTTTTTGCAGCAAACGGATTATTAGATAATGATTCAGATATAGATGGAGATCCATTAACGATAACAGCGTTTATAATAGACGGAACAACATATGCACCAAGAAGTAGTGTAGCATTGCTAGAAGGAACCATACGAATAAATTCAGATGGAAGTTACACCTTTTCACCAGCGGCAGATTATAACGGAGAAGTTCGACGAGTTATCTATACCGTAAGTGATGGAACAAATACTGTAAACGCTAATTTAGATTTAACAGTAACTCCAGTAAATGATGCACCAGTTGCGATAGACGATTTAGGGAATAGAACGCAAGAAGATAAGCCATTAACCATTGCTAGCATCGCTCTAAATGATACAGATGACGGCAATGTAGTTGCTTCTGCAATTTTGTTAATTGATCCATTGAACTCAGGAAATACAGGAAACACGGCAACTCCATTAATGATTTCGGGAGTTGGATTGTATGTGATAGACACCGCTGGAAATGTAATATTTGAACCAGCAGTAAATTATAATGGTTTGGCGGATATTAATTATATAATTGAAGATAACGAAGGGTCAGTTACTGAAAAACAAGGAGTTGTTAGGATTACGATAGAGGCAATAAACGATACTCCTCTAGCACAAGCGGATAGTAGTGCAGTAATTGAAGATACTCCGTTAACAGTTAGTGCGGTAAATGGAGTATTAAACAATGATTCAGATATAGAGAACGATCCATTAACATTAACAGAGTTTAGAGTAGGAAGTATAATATATATACCAGGAAGTGATGTAATTCTAAGAGAAGGAACCTTACAGATAAATTCAGATGGTAGTTACGCATTTTCACCAGCGGCAGACTATAGCGGAATAGTTCCGCAAGTTATTTATACGGTAAGTGACGGAACAAATACTACAAATGCTACATTAGACATATCAGTAACACCTGTTAATGATCACCCAGTTGCAAGTCCAGATGTAAAAACAGTTGCAGAAAATACGCAATTAAATGTTTCCGCAGTAAACGGAGTTTTAAAGAATGATGAAGATTTGGATAACGAACTGTTAAATGTTTCGCAGTTTACAATTTATGAAACCATTTATACTCCAGGAACAACTGTTTCTTTGTTAGAAGGAACCTTACAGATAAATTCAGACGGTAGCTATGTATTTGTACCAATTGAAAATTATAAAGGTGCTGTACCGCAAGTAATTTACACTACAAGTGACGGAACATTAACAGCAACTAGCACATTAGATATTACCGTAATAGAGGTTAATAATACACCGGTTGCAGTAAATGATGCAGCAACAACGGTTCAAAACACTATCCTAACTATTCCAACAATTACCACAAATGATGCAGATGTAGACGGTACATTGGACCCAACAACAGTAGAGTTAACAGAACCAAATAATCCCCAAAATATTGGAAACTCAACAAACCCTTTAATAATTTCCAACATCGGAACATATACTTTAGATGATGCAGGAAATGTGTATTTTGTGCCAATAAGAGAGTTTGTAGGGTTTGTAAATATAAATTATACCGTTAAAGATAATTCAGGAATTATTTCTAATATAGCGACTATCTCTATAGAAGTTCAACCAGATAATGATGGAGACGGAGTTATAGATTCTGTTGATTTAGATGACGATAATGATGGTTTGCCAGATACATTAGAAAACATAGGAATAGATCCTTTAGCAGATTCAGACAATGATGGTATTCCAAATTATAAAGATTTAAACAATATTATTGATATAAATTCTGATGGAATTGATGACCGTTTTGATAAAGACAGAGACGGAATTATTGATCAATTCGATACAGATTTAGATGGAGATGGAATACCAGATATTATTGAAGCTGGCGGTGTAGACGAAAATGGAGACGGAGTTGTAGATAATTTCGCAGATGTAAATAAGGATGGTTTAGATGATGCAACAGCAGCCTCTCCATTGCCAAATCCAGATACGGATGATGATGGTCTGCTAAATTTTTGTGATATAGATTCAGATAATGATGGAATTATAGACAATATTGAAGGACAAAATTATGCCACCTATATTACTTCTTCAGGAATCGATGTAGATAAAGATGGTATAGATGATGTGTATGATATAGATTGTGCTCCATGTGGAATTATTACAGGAATTCCATTGAACAATCTAATAAATTCAGATTCCGACAACATTCCTAATTATTTAGACTTAGATTCTGACAATGATGGAATTGTAGATAATATAGAATGGCAAACAACTAGTCTTTATATAGCACCAGAGAGAGATAGAGACGGTAATGGTTTATCAGATAATTATGAAACAAGTCGTGGTTCAGGGAAACCAATAGCATTACCATTAAATACTGATGGTATAGATTTACCAGATTATTTAGACATAGATTCAGATGGAGATGGTATAACGGATACAGTAGAAGTGTATGATATAAATGGAGACAATCAAGCAGAAACAGTTGCTTCAGGAAACGATACAGATGAAGACGGCATAGATGATAATTTCGATTTAAACCCTTATGGATCTATCGATTTTAATGCAGCATCTAATAATAATCAAAATGTAACAAAGTTTTCTAATGATCAAAATCCCGCAACTGCAGAAGTAGATTTTAGAGATAATATTACCTTTGGAGTATTAGTGGATACAGATGGAGATGGTATTACAGATAATCTAGATATAGATGATGATAATGATGGAATCACAGATGCTGTAGAATCTTTAGGGTTTAAACCATCGGCTACTTTAAATGACCCAACATGTATATTGCCATCAGCAAGCTTTAGAAATCCTGCTTACATACCAGGTACTGGTGATAATGGTTCAGGTTCAATGGGTGCTAAATATCGGTTCGAAAATGTGATAAATATTACAGGATTTAGCCCCTCAGGAGCAGGTATTTTAGATGCAATAATTGAAATTATAGACATACAAGGAGGAGCTACTTTAATATCTATAGACAACGCCGTAAATGGTAACCCAGATGCTTGGCAGCCAGAATATACGGTGCCAAGCCCTGCAGGTAATAAAGCAGAAATAGCTTTTAAAGTGGTTTTGGTTTTAGATAATACAAATACTCAATATAATATTAGTAGATTTAGTGGTGTTATTTATGACATAGATGGTGCAAACGCTAGGGAATCAGTCATACTTTCTAGACCTGGCATATATGGAGTAGATAATGAAACATTAATAAATGTTACTGAAAATTTAGCTACAGGTTTAGTAACTTTTCAAGGTCCAGATGATACTTATTCAGGTATAGATTTATCTCCAAAACTCGCAACATTTTTTGGGTACTATCAAATATCAGATTTTAATATTCGTTTTTCTGCAGAATTATTGTCCGAAACTTCGGACACAAATTTAGGTTCTGTGTTATTCTCTGGATGCGGAATAAATGGATTATTTGAAGGAAATACAATGTCAAATACTCCTTCGCAAGTCAACGGAACGTCAGAAAATTCAGGACCAGGAACATTCCCAGCATTTTCAGTGTATGATGGCCTTGATAGTGATGGTGATGGTATTTCAGATGATCAGGACATCGATTCGGATAATGATGGTATTCCAGATAATGTCGAAGCACAAACAACCGCTGGTTATGTAAGCCCTAATCAATCAAACATAGATACAGATAATGATGGTTTAATAGATGTTTATGATAATAATTCTCCAGTAAGTGGATTATTTCCTATAGATTCAGATGGAGACTTTTTACCAGATTATTTAGATTTAGATACAGATAACGACGGCTTAAAAGACATTAGTGAAGCTGGTTTTCTTGCTGCAACTTCAAACGGTGATGCAGACGGAGATGGTTTGTTAGATGCATTCGATAATATACAAACTAATGGAACTTTATTTGATGTAAATGATAATCAAGATAATGGAGCAATAGATTTACCAGATCTTGAGAACCCAGCAACTATAGAGGTAGATTACAGAGAGTTTTTAGATACTGACGGAGACGGTGCTCCAGATGTATCAGATTTAGATGATGATAATGATGGAATTCTAGATATTGTCGAGCAAAATGGCAATTCAAATAGAGATACAGATATAGATGGCATACTAGATCATTTAGATTTAGATTCTGATGGAGACGGCGTAAACGATCTTATAGAATCTGGTTCAGGAGCAACAGATACTAATAACGATGGTGTTATTGACGGGGCAAATACAGGTTCAGGAGCTAATGGTTTATTTGACGGAGTAGAAACAACTCCAGAAAGCGGAATTATAACGACTGATTCTCAAGATACTGACAATGACGGAATTTCAGATTTTCAAGATATTGACGACGATGGTGATGGAATTACTTCCAAAAATGAAGATGTTGTAGTTATTGATGGAAACCCAACCAATGACGATTCAGATAATGATGGTAGACCAAATTATTTAGACAGTGATGATGATAATGATGGAGTACTCACTTTAGATGAAGACAACAATAATAATGGAGATTTTAATGATGACGATGATAATAATGACACAATTCCAGATTATTTAGATCCGTTAGATACTGACGGCGACGGAAATCCAGATAGTGAAGACCCAGATGATGACAATGATGGAAATCTAGATTCTTCAGATCCAAATTCGTTAACGCCTAAAGTTGCAGATGATGAACTTGTTTTAGCAGGACAAATAGGTGTGCTAAATATTTTAACAAATGATGATTATTTGCCAGGTTCAAACACTTCAATTGTAGCTACAGGAACAAGCAGTGCACAAGGCGAAGTGCGTTTTGACGCAACAACGGGTGAGTTCTTTTATACTCCAATTGCTCAAGAAGCAGGTACTGTTGTAACGGTCAATTATATGGTTTGTCATACAGGTGTAACTCCTTCAGTTTGTAGAACTGCAAGAATTACTATTATTGTTCAATCAGCTACAGATGTTGATCTAGACGATGATAATGATGGAAATCCAAACCTCACAGATCCCAATCCATTAATCCCAACAGTTGCAGATGATGCGCTCTTTGTTGCAGCAGGACAAACAGGTGTGCTAAATATTTTAACAAATGACGATTATTTGCCAGGTTCAAACACCTCAATTACAGATGTAGGAACAGGTAGTGCAGGGGGCGAAGTACTTTTTGATGCAGCAACGGGCGAGTTTTCTTACACGCCACTCCTTGAAGAAGCGGTTAGTGTTGTAACGGTAGATTATTCAGTATGTCATACAGGTGTAACTCCTTCAGTTTGTAGAACTGCAAGAATTACTATTATTGTTCAATCAGCTACAGATGTTGATCTAGACGATGATAATGATGGAAATCCAAACCTCACAGATCCCAATCCATTAATCCCAACAGTTGCAGATGATGCGCTCTTTGTTGCAGCAGGACAAACAGGTGTGCTAAATATTTTAACAAATGACGATTATTTGCCAGGTTCAAACACCTCAATTACAGATGTAGGAACAGGTAGTGCAGGGGGCGAAGTACTTTTTGATGCAGCAACGGGCGAGTTTTCTTACACGCCACTCCTTGAAGAAGCGGTTAGTGTTGTAACGGTAGATTATTCAGTATGTCATACAGGTGTAACTCCTTCAGTTTGTAGAACTGCAAGAATTACTATTAGCGTTCAATTAGATACAGATGGCGATGGCGATCCAGATGTAACAGATCCAGATGATGACAATGATGGGAATCCAGATTTTTCAGATCCAAATCCATTAATGCCTACAGTTGCAGACGATGTACTTACTGTTGTAGTAGAACAAACAGGTATGCTAAATATTTTAACAAATGATGATTATTTGCCAAGTTCAAACACTTCAATTTTAGCTACAGGAACAGGCAGTGCACAAGGCGAAGTACGTTTTGAAGCAACAACGGGTGAGTTCTTTTATACTGCAATTGCTCAAGAAGCGGGTACTGTTGTAACAGTCAATTATACGGTTTGTCATACTGGGGTAAACCCTTCAGTTTGTAGAACTGCAACCATTACTATTAGCGTTCAATTAGATGCGGATGGTGATACTGACGGGGATGGTATTCCAGATAGTTTGGATTTAGACGATGATAATGACGGTATTCCGGATATTATGGAGCAAAAAGGAAATTTAGTAAGGGATACTGACGGGGATGGTACTCCAGATCATAAGGATTTAGACGCAGATGCAGACGGATTAAAGGATGTTTTTGAATCGGATAGTGGAGCATTAGATGCAAATAATGATGGAGTAGTAGATAATTCGATCACAGGTTCAGGCGCGAATGGTTTGTTCGATGGGCTAGAAGAGATTCCTGATAATGGAATATTAAATTATAATCCAATCGATACCGATGCCGATGGTATTCCAGATTTTCAAGATGTTGATGATGATGGAGATGGAATAGGTACAATAGATGAGTTTTTCTTAGACTGTGATGAAGATAATATTCCAGATCATTTAGACCTTACTAATTGTAATGCAATTCCAAATGCTTTTTCTCCAAATGGCGATGGAATAAATGATACATTTCTTATACGATCATTATCTGATTTTCTAAACTTTAAGATAGAGATATTTAATAGATGGGGTAACAAAGTTTATAACTATAGTAATAACGGTAAAATAAATCCAGTTTGGTGGGATGGTTTCTCAACAGGAAAATTAACATTGAATAATAGTAGACCCTTACCTGTTGGAACTTATTGGTATGTTATTGACTATAATAATGGAATAAGAAAACCAATTGCAGGTTGGGTATATTTAAACAGATAGAGTTAAAGGCATTAAAATGAAAAGAATAATAATAATTTCAATTGTCTTATTTACTATTTTAGTTAAAGCACAACAAGACCCACAATATACTCAGTACATGTATAACATGAGTATTATAAATCCAGCATATGCTGGATCATACAATGCTTTAAGTATAAGTATACTGGGAAGGTCGCAGTGGGTAGGTATTCCAGGTGCTCCAAAAACTTTAGCAGTATCTATTAATTCACCAGTAGGAAAAAATGTGGGTTTAGGACTCTCTGTCACGGCAGATGAAATTGGTCCAATAAAAGAACAAAACATTTACGGTGACTTTTCTTACACGTTAAAAGTTGGAGAAAAAACAAATCTAGCATTGGGTTTAAAAGCAGGTTTTACCTTTTTAAATATTAATTTAAATGGTTTAAGTGCGGTAAATGAAAACGATCCAGCTTTTTTAAATCAAAACCCAAATAAGAGTCTGCCCAATTTTGGAGTTGGTGCTTTTTATTATACAGATAAATTTTATGCAGGTCTGTCAATACCACACTTGTTGCAAACAACTCACTTTAAGCAAACAGTCAATCAAGGAGCAAGGGCAACTGACATTAATCATTTTTTCCTGACATCTGGATATGTTTTTAATATATCTAAGGATATAAAATTAAAACCCTCTATAATGGCGAAAGTAGCGCAGGGAGTGCCCGTATCTATAGATTTTTCGGGAAATATTTTAGTCTTTGATAAACTAGAATTTGGGGTTTCTTACAGATTAAACGAATCTATTTCAGCTTTAATAAATATAAGAGCCTCAAGAAGTTTGAGAGTGGGGTATGCGTATGATCATACTTTGACAAGTGTTGGAGAATTTAACACAGGTTCACATGAGATTTTTATGCTCTTTAATTTTGATTTTGAAAGATATAAAATTAGATCACCAAGATTTTTCTAATTTTAAAAATACAATTATGAAAACACACACAAATTTTATATATTTTTTCCTTGTTAGCTCCATTACAATATGGGGACAGACACAAGAAATAAAAGAGACGAAAGGCATTTTTTTTGGCAGCAAAGAGGCTTCTACAAAAGCGCTTAAGAATTACAAACTCGAATATGAAGTAACGAATTTACGAAGTCTAAACTCAAAAGGTTCAGATTTTGGAGTTACTGACTTTGATAATTCAATTCTTTTTTCGTCAATAGGGGTGAGAAAAGTATTCGTTAAAACAATTTATGCGAATATTAAAGAGAACTTTTTGAGTCTCTACAAAGCAAAAAAAGAAAATATTTCATCTAAATTGGGAGCTGCCTCTCAATCTAAGATTCTCTTTTTAGATGATATAAAGTTGAAGTTTAATGAGTCTTCTGTCACTTTTTCTCCAGATAAGAAGACACTATATTTTACGAGAAATAATTATGTAGGAGAAAATTTTATTGTTGATGAAAAAAGATATAACAACTTAAAAATTTATAAGGCAGAGTGGGTGCAAAATAAATGGGACAATATTGTAGCACTTCCATTTTGTAGTAACGAATATTCAGTGGGGCACCCTTCTCTTAGCAAAGATGGTAAACAGTTGTATTTTATTTCTGATCAGCCAGGAGGTTTAGGTGAAACAGATATATACAAGGTAGCTATTAATAATAATGGCACTTATGGAGCTATTGAAAACTTGGGTACTACTGTAAATACAACAGGAAAAGAGATGTTTCCTTTTATTTCAGACGATGATGTATTGTATTTTTCTTCGGATGGTCATTCAGGAATGGGGGCTTTAGACGTTTTTTCAACTAAAAAAATAGCAGGTGTTTATGAAAAACCAGTTAATTTAAAAGCTCCTGTGAACACGAAGTCAGATGATTTTTCTTTTTCTATAAATCCGATTACTAAAAAAGGATATCTCTCTTCAAATAGAGAAGGAGGCCTTGGTGGTGACGATATTTATGCAGTAGAACAGCTAGATGAAGTTCAAGCTTGTATGCAAACTGTTATAGGAATCGTAAAAGAATCAAGATTTAAAAAGTATTTGCCGTATGCAAAACTTCTTTTAAAAGATAAATTGGGCATTACTATTAAGGATACCATAGCAGATAAAGAAGGGAGGTTCTCTTTTAACTTGCCTTGTAACCAAACGTTTACAATTATAGGATCTAAAGAGTACTACAAATCTGACACAGAGTACTTTGAAACATCAGAAAAAGTAGCACTCAACTTAGATTTAGATTTATTTCTAGAAATAACAGAAGACTTCGACTATACCTCGAATGACGAATTAATTATAAAAATTAATACCATTTACTTTAACTATAATAAATGGGGTATTAGATCAGACGCAGTAATTGAATTAGATCATATTGTAAAAATAATGAAGAAATATCCTAAAATAATTGTGGCGTCTGAATCTCATACTGATGCAAGGGGTAGAAGTGCTTATAATCAGAAACTATCTCAAAGACGAGCAGAAGCTACTGTAGATTATATTGTTTCTAGAGGAATTTCTTCTAATAGAATATACGGAAATGGTTATGGAGAGTCTAAATTAACTAACAAATGTATAGATAATGATTCTCATTCAAATAGAATAAAATGTACAGAAGCTTGGCATCAGAAAAATAGAAGAACTTCATTTCTTGTTTTAAACGTTAATGGCACAAAAATTAGTTCTGTGGCAAAAGAAGTAGTTCCTGTAAGGAGAATAAATAATAATGTAAAAAAATTAGAATCAATTAATAAAACACATATTGTTCGCAGAGGACAAACTCTATACTCCATTGGAAAACAGTATACTATTTTAGTTGAAAGATTAAAAAAACTGAATGGATTAACGAGCAATATTATCAGTGTTGGACAAGTATTAAGAGTGAAATAAACTTAAATTCCTACAATGAAAACACTTCTTTTGGCAAGAAGTGTTTTTTTGTGCCATAAGCCAAAGAATTATAATAAATTAGTGAATATCACAACTAGATTATAAAAGATAGATAACAAACGTGTTTTTTTTAATACAAAGTTCTTGATGCTCCAAAAGTTGAAAAAAGTGTAAATACTCTATAAGGCACAGATTCTTATGTTTTAATTGAGAGACCTTCTTTAGTAAACTAATAATTAGGATTACACCACGTTTTAGCGTGCACTGTTAAGCATGTTTTCACGTTCCAGAAACCTAACAGATTTAGTAGCAACCTAAACTACATCCAATAGTATACGTTAGTAAAAGTTAGCGGAGTATTCCTAACTACTAGTTACAACAAGCATTACAGCAAAATGATTTAGTATAGCAACAGGCTATGCCGCTTTGTTAAGTATAACAACTTTAAGTGCAAAATAGCACAAGAGATAATTTAAAACCTAAGATATTTTTGCAGCCAATTTAATAAACCTTGCGGCTGCTCCATTCAACCGAAAAGTTAGATACTGATGGCAATTGCAAATAAAAGTGTTCTCAAATTTAATGCTCCTGGTGGCTATAGCATGAACAAATTGAGTAGTTGTATATTTTATTGACTTACTAATGTAAACATTCTATCAAATGGAAAATTTGTGATGGTGTGTTTCGGGAACAATAATATCAATAGCTATAAATCTTGCTAAAAACTAGTGTAACGTTCCTTTGAGAACTCCTGTAAATCCATTTATAGTATTAAAAGGGGAAGGTTGGAAACTCAATTATTTACCTGATTTTAAAACAAGTAAAATTGGCTAATTAGGAGGTACAAATGAACTGTCAATTAAATGAAAATTTTCAGTAAATGAGTCATTTAATAATGGAAGAGGATTTAAATGTTCAACCTTTTTCTAGTTACTCCCTCTCAAACTCAACAAACATATTTATCCAAATAATCCGAGATAAACGCAAATTTATAGGCGTTAAAACGAGTAAAGTAACAATAATTGCTACAAAAGATTGTAGTAATGCAGCTCCAAAAAGGAGAGAAGCAATTAAAAAAGTAACCACAGAAAGCGCCACTGTAATTCCGTAATTTATATACATGGCGCCGTAAAAGAAAGAAGGCTCCATCATATATCTCAAATTACATTTTGGACAGTTATCATGTAATTGCGTAATTTTTGATGGGTTAAAAGTAAATTTATATTTAAAAAAATCACCTTCATGACATCTTGGACATTTGCCGTTTAAAACACTGTATATTTTTGTCCCCTTTTTAAACATAATAACTCTAGATTTTAAGTAGCTTTGTGGCTTATAAAATTACAAAATATTTCATGTTAAACGTACATAATTTAACGGTTTCTTTTATGGGAACTGAATTGTTTTCCGGCATTACTTTTAAATTAAATAAGGGAGATAGAATAGGACTGATTGGTAAAAATGGAGCGGGTAAATCTACTTTGTTAAAAGTGCTTTCTAAGGATATCGAAAGTAGTGCAGGGACTATGGCTTTTGATAAAGATGTACAAATTGGATTTTTACGACAAGATATTGATTTTGTAGAAGGAAGAACTATTTTAGAGGAAGCATACCAAGCTTTTGAAGAAATTAAAGAAATAGAAGTTCAGTTAGATGAAATTAATATACAGTTAGCCACAAGAACGGACTACGAAAGTGAAACCTATAGTCAATTAATTATAGATTTAACCGAAAAAACAGAACGTTACGAGCTTTTAGGAGGTTATAATTACCAGGGAGATACAGAGAAAATATTACAAGGTTTAGGTTTTCAAAGAGAAGATTTTGACAAGTTAACGGATACTTTTTCAGGAGGATGGAGAATGCGTATTGAGCTTGCAAAGTTACTGCTTCAAAATAATGACATACTTTTATTAGATGAGCCAACAAACCACTTAGATATCGAATCTATTATTTGGTTAGAAAACTTCTTAAAATCTTACTCTGGTGCAATCGTTTTGGTTTCGCATGATAAAATGTTTTTAGATAATGTAACCAATAGAACTATTGAAATTTCTTTAGGTCAGATTTACGATTACAAAAAACCGTATTCAGAGTTTCTACTATTAAGAGAAGAAATTAAAGAAAAGCAGCTACAAGCGCAGAAAAATCAAGAGAAAGAAATAAAGCAAAAACAGCATTTAATAAACAAGTTTAAGGCAAAAGCAAGCAAGGCTTCTATGGCACAATCTTTAATGAAACAACTAAATAAAGTTGAATTGATTGAAGTAGACCAAGATGATAACCAAGCGATGAATGTGCGATTTAACATTTCTAAAGAGCCAGGTAAAATTATTGTAGAAGCAGAAAATCTTTCTAAAAGTTATGGTGATAAACAGGTTTTAGAAGATGTAGATTTATTAATTGAAAGAAATAGTAAGATTGCTTTTGTGGGTCAAAACGGACAGGGAAAATCTACTTTAGCTAAAATGATGGTGGGTGAAATTCCTTTTGAAGGTCACTTAAAACTTGGACATAATGTAGAAGTAGGCTATTTTGCTCAAAATCAATCTGAACATTTACCACCTGAAAAAACGGTGTTAGAAATTATGGAAGACGCAGCTTCTGACGGGAACAGAGCAAGAGTGCGTGACATGTTAGGGTCCTTTTTGTTTGGGGGTGATGCCGCAGACAAAAAAGCGAAAATACTTTCTGGAGGTGAAAGAAATCGATTGGCATTGTGTAAATTATTATTATCACCTTTTAACGTGTTAATAATGGATGAGCCAACAAATCACTTAGACATTGCTTCTAAAAATGTATTGAAAGAGGCCTTACATAACTTTAAGGGAACGTTAATTTTAGTTTCTCATGATAGAGATTTTTTACAAGGATTAACATCAACAGTATATGGGTTTAAAGACAAAGAGATTAAAGAATATTTAGGAGATATCGATTATTTCTTAGAGCAACACAAGATTGAAAATCTTAGAGAGGCAGAAAAAAGAACCGTTGTAAAAGTAGCAAAAGAAACTTCTAAAACAGCCCCAAGACAAGTGTCTAGAGAGCAAGAAAAAGAGTTAAAAAAACTAAATAATAAACTTTCTAAAATAGAAACTGAAATTGCTGATTTAGAAAAAGAAATAGAAAAAATAGATTTAGAGTTGGCCAACGATTACGAGGAGGTTTCTTCAAGACCAAATTTCTTTAAAAAATACAAAGCTAAAAAAGCAATATTAGATACCTTAATGTTAGATTGGGAAAAGGTAGAAGCAATGGTCGCTAATTTCTAAATAATTTTTCAAGCAGATCGATTATGTGAATTTTCACGAAAATTGGCTTAAGTCATTGAATAAAAGATAATTGAAATATTTTAGTACTACTTTGATGTAGTTAGTGTACCTTTGGTACTCAGATTCGTTGTTTGATAAGAACTTTAGACTGTTTTGTTAAAATAAACAACATGATTTAATTGATTTTTCTTGACCTTGATTCTTGTTTTTTGATCGTATATCCCTAAAAAACATCCTTTAAATTGTTATTTCGGTTTAATTTATTATCTGTAAATCAATAGGATACGCTCTTTAGGGCTTTAATTGATTTTATAATTATTATTTTAAATTTTTTGACCCAAAAACAATACAATTATAATATAAACCTAATGAAAAGCACTATTAAAAACCTGTTATTATCCTTTATCTTATTCATTTCTATAAGTCAATTTGCTCAAGTTGGTATTGGTACTTTAACCCCAGATGACTCTGCTCTTTTAGATTTAGTCTCTTCAGAGAAAGGGTTTTTAATGCCAAGATTAACAGCTGCTGAAATAGCGAGCCTTACTTTACCAGCAAAAGGTTTACTCGTTTTTAATACAACAACGAATGATAGTGAAGTGAATATTGGGACTCCAAGTGTGCCATTATGGATAGGGATAAGAAGACCTGTAGACCCAATGATATACTCCGTTAGCGGAGTTGATGATTTTACCGCTTCGGCATCTGATGATTTGGAGCCATCAGATTTGACAGTAAATCCTACTGAAGGAAATTTTATTGCCACTTTTAACGGAGTCTTATCAAATGCATCTTTTATAACTACGTCATTTGATTCAGCCATCGGTAAGGCAAATTTAATAAGCCTTTACAGTCAAGTGAAGAATGCTGAACAGACTGATACTCACCCAATAATTTTTGCTGCTAACGAGATTATAACCCCAGGTGTTTATCAAACTTCGGGCGCTTTAACACTTAACGGGAGTTTTACATTAGATGGAGGTACAGAGGAAGAAAACCCTATTTTTATTTTTAGAGGACCTGGTGCATTTACTACCGCAACATTTGTAGTAATATCATTAATAGGAAATGCAAAACCAGAAAATATATTTTGGATGTCTGACGTCGCCATGTCTACCGCTGCGGATGTTACCATGAAAGGAACCATGATGGGGGGCGCTGGCGGTGGTGCAGGAGCCATGTCGACAGGTGCAACTACAGATCTTGACGGAAGAATGTTTACAAAACTAGGAGCCATAACCTTGGGAGCCAATACTAGAATAGCGATACCAACAGAGGTCAGTGCTCTTGATTTTGGAACCCTTTCTACATTCGCAATGTGGAGTAATGGTGGAGGTGTTTCGGATGTCGCAACAGCGAATGTTACTGGAGATGCAGGTACAGTGGCAGGGGTTTTGTCAATGACCTTTACAGAGAGTGAGACTGGTGCTGGACACCATGGAGAAGCCTATTTTCCCAATACGCAAGGGGGTGACGTTACCAATATTAGCACAACTACTTATGGTGTTTATGTAGGTGGTGTCGAAGTTCCAGACTCTAGAAGAACCCTTGATAAAGCGTCTGCGTTAATTTCTATACAAACACTAGTTAATGTAACCTCAGATGCGCTTCCTGTAGAACTAAGGTGGAGAGTAAATAAAGGCGATGCAACGCTTTCGAATAGGTTCTTTTCTTTGATTCGCTCTGAACATTAATAGCACTACAAGTATTATAAGATTTGGTATCTTACGATATCTTTTTGTTGTTTTAAAAGCTGTTTTTAATGCACTAATCAGTATTAAATTATATCGTTTTTTAAAATTTAAAATTAACATTATTTTATAAATCTTTAACTTTTCTTTTACTTCTATAGTTCTTTTGTGAATATATAGGTTAATTTTGCATCATCAAAACCCCAAGATTGAGTACATCAAATAATTCTTTTTTCGACAGCAATTTTATTTCTATTAACGAACAAATTCACCTTCCTATTTTGGAAGAAAAAAAAGTCGAACTCTTTTTAAAAAGAGAAGATTTAATTCATCCCTTTGTTTCAGGAAATAAATTCAGGAAATTAAAATACAATTTACTAGAAGCTAAAAAGCTTAAAAAGAAGGCGCTACTTACCTTTGGAGGAGCTTATTCTAATCATGTGGTTGCAACAGCAGTGGCAGGTAAATTGGCTGGTTTTAAAACTTTTGGAATTATACGAGGAGATGAATTAACAAAAAACCTAAAAGAAACTTTAGAAGAAAATGCTACTTTAAGAGAAGCGCATGAAAACGGAATGAAGCTTCAGTTTGTGTCAAGAGAACAATACAGACAAAAATCATCATTTGGCTTTATTGAAAAGATGAAAAATAAATGGGGAGATTTTTACTTAATTCCTGAAGGTGGAACAAATTGCTTAGCAGTAGAAGGTTGTGAGGAGATTCTAATAAAAGAGGATTCAAATTTCGATTATATTTGTTCAGCTGTGGGAACTGGAGGAACCATCTCTGGATTGATTAATTCGTCAAAAAAGCATCAGAAAATCATAGGTTTTCCTGCTTTAAAAGGAAATTTCTTGTCTGAAGAGATTAGAAAATTTATAAGTATAAAGAAGAATTGGAGCTTAGAAAAATCATATCATTTTGGTGGTTATGCAAAGCACACTGAAGAGTTAATTGATTTTATCAATACATTTAAAAAAGAAACCGGTGTTTTGTTAGATCCTGTATATACTGGTAAAATGCTATTTGGAATTTTAGATTTAGTTAAAAAAGATACCTTTGCAGAAGGCAGTAAGATTTTAGCAATTCATACTGGAGGAATCCAAGGGGTCGCAGGTTTTAACCAGAAATTAATTAAGAAAAATCAAGAAGTCATTCACATATAATGAAGTTGAAAATAATTTTTAGTCTCCTGTTTCTAGTCATATTATCTAGTTGTGGCGCCAAGAAAAAAGTAGTCAACACTAGAAATTCTGGAGTTAAAATTTCAGAACCCAAACCAATCGATTTGCCTTCTGTAAATGAGACTCGATTCACAAGAAAACTCGCTAGAAAGAATCCGAAATTAAACAAAAAAACCCTTTCTTATATTCGGAAATATGCGGCTGTTGCTGTAAAAGAAATGCACGAGTATAAGATTCCTGCAAGTATTACTTTGGCACAAGGAATTTTAGAGTCAGGAAATGGTAAAAGTGTTTTGGCATTAAAATCTAACAATCATTTTGGAATCAAATGCCATAGACAATGGACGGGAGAGCGCGTGTATCACGATGATGACGAAAAAGGAGAATGTTTTAGAAAATATCAGTATCCAGAAACTTCTTATAATGACCATTCATTATTCTTAACTCAGAGAAGTCGCTATGCTTTTTTGTTTGATTATAACATCAAAAATTATAAAAAATGGGCCTATGGTTTGCGCAAAGCAGGGTATGCAACAGACAAAAAATACCCTTCTAAACTTTTAAAAATTATCAAAGAATACCAGCTTTATAAGTTTGATGAAATTAAAAAAGGAAGGTATACTAGAGAAATTAAGAAATTAAATAAGGGCATCCACTTCGAAAAACCCTCTGTCATAAAAAAAGGAAGTTACCACCGTGTAAAAAAAGGAGATACTTTATATTCCATTTCCAAAAAGTATTCAATTTCTGTGGCTAATTTAAAAGCTATTAATAACCTGAGAGGTACTATTATTTCTGTAGGTCAGAAATTATTGCTTAAAAAGTAAATTGGCCATAAAATATTAGAGCAATCGTTTACAAGCTGCAGACTAAAACTTTTTTACTTTTGTATTTCAAATAAAAGAAAATATGCCAATTATAA
>ENA-ORXF01000530-ORXF01000530.1-marine-metagenome-genome-assembly--contig:-NODE-530-length-27456-cov-18.467584_pt1 | contig 27456 bp, 35 predicted proteins | sample MGYA00237864_ERZ511476 | MGnify/ENA primary metagenome ERZ511476 (study PRJEB26306, sample SAMN06343908) | marine metagenome | isolation source: coastal waters | place: Atlantic Ocean: West Antarctic...
CAGGTATTCAACCAGTTAATAATATTTGGATCATCAAGCCAATTTGCATTTGCCGATTTAATAAAATCTCTTTGGTTTATGTTTCGATAATATAATATATATGTTGTTAGATGTTCTTCATCCAAATCTACTATACTATCTCTCAATTCTTCATTATGTATATTATAAGCATTTATCATGCTGTTGAATTTTATTTTATTTTTATTTGTCTCTCTAATCGTTTCCACATTGTCACCAATCATTTCCATTAGGTCAAAGCACAAACTCATTTTGAGTTATTATAATATATATATATATATTATTTTATGTTTAAGTATTTTTAGTTATATTTGATTTTTTTTATAAAATAAATAATATATATTTCAAATTAAATTTTTAAGATATATTAAGTATGTATTTTTTACAATTGGAAAATTCAAGACAAGTTGATAATTTATTTCTATGTATTTGTTTTGGTTATTTATTTTTATGGTATTTATTAATAAAATCTGTCAGTTAAATAATAAAATGAATTGTGTTATATGTCTTGAACCATATGTTAATCAATGTACCACTAACTGCCATCATGACTTTTGTAAAATATGTTTAGATAACTGGATCATATCAAGAAAAATAAGTTGTCCAATATGTAGAACCAAAATTAGATATTATTTATTTAATGGAGAAATATATGAAATAATTATATATAGAAAGATAATTATTTAATTTGAAAACATTTTATAAATAAAATCAAATATGACTAAAAGCATTTAAAGATTTAAAATTAATATATATTATATAATATAACACACATAATGTCGAAAAAACCAAAAACCAAAACAGATAAAAAATATAAAGGATTACTCCAATTGTTTGACAATATTAGATTTGATGCAACAGTTAATGCATTTAAAATTGCTAATATGAAAAAACTCATGAGGAGATATATTGATGGTGTTAATACCAAGCAGGACGAAGCAATTGAATCTGGATCTGATGAACTACCTGGACCAACTAATGCAACCCATATTTGGTATGAAGAAGCAAAGAAATATAGAGAACAGGTTCTTATTCTAAAAGCAAGTAATGAAAGATTAAAATTGGAAAATGATATGTTAAAAGAAAAATCATCAACTGATTAATATATTTTATATATATATTATATTTTGATTAATAATCAAATATGACTTTTTATATATTATAAGTATATATTATAAATATAATTTGAAAACATATTATTAATTTATGATAAAAAATAATATATATTGTATATTATATATACATAATGAAAGACGTAATTCGAGTTATTGAATTCGAATATGGTGGTCATAAACATTCTAAATCTGTTTTAAAAACACCCAAAGGTGATAGTAGGTATGAAAATATGAGTGATGAAGATATCATTGCTAATCAAGTTAAAGTATTAATGCGAGTTGATGATATGCGTAAAAAATGCTGTAAATAAAATATATTATTATAATATATAATGAATAAAAGTTTAATTATTGTTTGTAATGGTGGTTCAATCAAAGATTTTGATTGGGAGAGTATAGATAGAAAAAAATATGACGTCATGATAACTGGTTTATCATTTCGTTTTTTTAACAAAATTAAATTTAATGCAGATTTATACATTAATGTTGATAAAGTTTGTTTAAAAATGATTGAGAATAATTTATGTAGTTTGATTAAAAGAGATAGTATGGTCCGGGTTTGTATATCTGCTGAAGTACCCTATACTGAAGATGTAATTAAAACTATACAAAAAAAACAACATAAAGTAGATATTATTGAAAATATGACTAAAGATGATAAATTACCATTTTATGAATTTAAAAATATTACTACTGGAGCTTCTGCTATTTTATATGGTATGACATTAGGTTATCGAGATATTAACATTATTGGATTAGATAATGACTATGTCGAGTGTATAATTGAAAGTAAAGATATTGGTGAGGGTAAAAGAGAAATTACATCTGATGTTAAAACTAACCCTAATTATTTTTTTAACTCATACCAACGAGAGGGTGATGTATATAATAAACCAAATAATATTCCAAATCTACATACTAATGCGATTAAAGAAGTTATGGAAAAAAAATTATTAATGGAAGATAAATATAAAGTAGAAATAAATATTACAAATTATAATGATAAAGAAAGTGTTAGAGAATTTATTTTAACAAAACCATTGAATGAATTATTTATATAATATATATTATATATACATAACCTATGGGTAATCTAGCAGACTACAACATAAATGAAGTCGCCGGAAGTGCGGCATTAATTATAAGTAGTATTGGAGGTTTATTATTAATATGTTTTAAATCTAGATGTACTAATGTTAAATTATGTTGGGGTTGCTACAATTGTGATCGGTCCGTTGCTGATATAGAAGAAGGTAAAAAAGATGGAACTACTCCAACTACTACCCCTACAACTACACCAACAGCAACACCAACAGCAAGTGCTACAGTTCCAAGTTTATCTATAACCAACCCTTAATTTTTTTTATTCTTTTTTTTATGTTTTAAAAATATACAATCTTGAGGATCTCTTTTACCAAATTTAACCAATGAACAATAGCAAGTGGTATATAATAATAAATCACTTGCTTTTATTTTATAGCAATTAAATTTTTGTTTTTCAATTGTATTACAATATTCCTCATAAGTATGAATTTGTTTATGTAATGGAACATTCTGTTTTTTCAGTGCATTTAATAAAATTGGTTTACAATGACTATTAAACATATCTTCTAAGCTATCTCCTTTTGTTTTAAATTTACTCATTAATGTATTATTATGAAATATATATTGAGTATAAGTCATTTTATATATTATATTATTTTAACTTTATAATATAATATAAACTTATATTTATAAAAAGTCATATTTAATTATTAATCAAAATATCTCATCCAACTATCATGAACATTACAACTAACACACAACACCCACCTAAATATACCAGTTGAATGACAATGATCCATATTCTTTTGATGACCACCCATACTTATATCTTTATTACAAACTTCACAATTATTAATTGATAAATAATATTCATAAACTTCATCATAAGTATAACCGAATAACTTTAATCCACTTATTTTCCATTCACCTATAAATCGTCTTTTAATACCCTGCGGTGTTTTATTATATTCTTTATGTTGCTTTGTTATGTATTGTTTATTGTTTTTATAATGTTGTTTATGATAAAGATCATTTTTTTCTTTATTATTTTCTTTCCATTGTTTAAATTGTTTTGATCTTTTTTCTTTGTTTTTTATATAATGTTGTCTATTATATTCGTTTTTAAGTTGCCTTTTAAGTTCCCTTTTATCAAAATCCATTTTTAATTTATAATTATAAGTTATAATTATTTCAAATTATTTTAATCAAAATATAAAGTTATTTTTTTATCAACGGATGTTAAATATGGGATGAAATTCTTTCTTTGTTGAATATCATATTCTCTTATTTTTCTTTTTTGTATAACCCAATCAGGTAGTTCTTTACCATAGTAATATTTATTAATATATACATTTTTATAATGTGTGTTGTATTTTTTCGATTTTTCCTGCGTTTTATCCATTATACTTAAATATTATATATTATATATTTATATGACTTATAGAACGCTCCACGCAGCTGATTACGAATTCGGTAAAAAATATGAAGTAATCCTAACAAATTACCTAAACAAAACAGAAACCGATACTTATGACTTATATCCAGGCAGATATAATCCATTCGATTTATTTAATACAACAACTGATGTTGAATTAAAAACTCGTAAAGTTCCTAAAGATCAATATCCAACTACAATTTTTAATGCTACAAAACTAGATCATATGATTGATGATAAAACTTATATGTTTTATTTTTTGTTTAAAGATGGATGTTGGAAATGGCCATATAATAAAGAACAATATTATATTGGTAATGCAGGAACGTTTGCTAGAGGTGTTGATGAGAATAAGCCTCATGTGCATATTCCTATTGAACACTTAGAATTTGTAACAGATGAAATTACGAGTCAATCTTAAAATATTAATAAAGATTAAATTATATATAATATAAAATGGATAGGAGACAAAAGAAAAAAATATACAATGATAGTGAATGGGGTAAACAAAAAAATATGATACAAAGATGGAAACAATCTGGACTTATAGTTGAAGATTATGATAAAATTTATTATAGATGGAAAAACTCAACCCATTGTGAAAAATGTAATCAAATTTATACAATTAAACATTTTAGGTGTATGGAACATTCTCATTCAACAGGTAATTTTAGAGGTATTGTTTGTCATTTTTGTAATAAGAATATGTTGGATGATAAACTTAGAACTGATAATAAATCTGGACATACAAATATAAATTATTTTATTAATAAAAAAAGATATGTATATGAAAAAAAATATTATAAAAAAAGATTTACAAAATCATTTTTATTAAAAAAAGATGCTTTATGTTACAAATATATTAATCATTTAAGGTTTTTGGCTGGACATTTTCCTCCGGTTTAATACTTAATATTTCACATAATAATTGTTTATAAAGATCCGGTATTCGACCTTCAGGTATTATATAATCTATAAATTTATCTTTACTTATTGTATTATTTTTATGAGATACACAACACATTATCTTTCTTATATCTGTTTTTGCTGCCTGCTTTTCATTAAAATCAAACATTTTAGCACCCTCGCCTTGACTTGACTTTGGAAACCAACCCATTGACTTAACGTATTTACGAGTAGATACGAGACTAGCCTCATGACACTGGCGTTTACTAGGACAACGTATATGACTCATTTGGAAATCTTCAAATGGAAATACAAATAGCATTTCTGGGGACCCAACAATTTTAACTTTCTGTTCTCTCATTGTATCTATTGAATGTTTAAGATAAGAAGCCATATATATATCATCATCATCCATAAATGCAAAAGTATTATTATCTGATGCTTTAATTAAACGATTTCGTTTCTCTCCTATAGTCATATGTCTTCTAGGATCATAAGTATATTTTACCCCTATTGGGTGTAATATTGCTCTAACTTTTTTTAAAGTTGTTTCATCCATATATGGATTTGTAGGGTGGTCATCAAGTATTTCCCAAGTTAATTTAGTTTTATCATAATCCATTAAATTTATATTTAAGCATGCTAATGATATAAAATTGGGTCTATCATAGGTTGGTGTTAATATTGATAATTTTGGATATTCCATAATAATATATAATATATATTTTTTATATTAACCTTTCCATAAAAATCGGACCGACCAATAATTTGCTGTATTTTTATCTTTCCAAGTTAACTCACCTTTTTTATTTCTTATACCTTTTGCTCTTGCTAAATAACTTGCCCGTTGTTGTTTGGTTGCTGTTCCACTTCTGAAATCATCTGCCCCCTTCTGACCAAAATGTATTGTGGTATATCCTTTCTTATTATTACTTTTTACGTAAACTGAATATTTCTTTGTTGATGGCGTTGACCTACCCCTAAAGGGTTTATAGAGAATGGGTTTACCTTTACTATCTAATGGCATTATATATATTACAATTATTTTATTATTTCTGTATTAAAATAATATTGTCTTCTTTTTAATTCGCCGTCTGGTGTAATGGAACTATATTTGCCTTTATTTTTGGTACAATAAACCTTTAACATTTTATAACACATTTTAGAATAAATACAATCTTTATAATAAATATATCTTTTTGTCTCTTTTAGTTTTTCCATATATATATTATAATAATATATCTTTTATATAATATAAACGAATGACTTGGTTTGTTAAAGATGTATGGGAAAGGATATTCGTTGATAAAAACGGACAAATGTATAAAGTAGAATATCTGAATTATAAAGATGCTTCAAATAATAATAATGGTAAAATTATTTGTAAAAAAATTATATTATAATAGTATAATGAATGAATCTTCTCTCAAACAACTTTTAATCGACAAATGGCATAAACCCCTTAATGATAAAACTGCTACCAAATATGTATATGATTTATATGCATTACATAATCGCATCTTTAAAAATAAAAATATAACTAGTTTAGATTTTTTATATGATAAAGAGAAAATCATGAAAGGTGCTGAATATAAAAATGATACTGATAAATATAGTTATTTAACATTCAGAAATAATTTAAATAATGTTGTTGTATGGTTAAGGGTAAATGGTGATGATGAAGAAGCAGATAAATATGTTGAACTTCGAGATTCATTTAATGATAAATATAATGATGATAATGCCACAGGTAAATTTCTAAATCAGAATCAGAAAGATAAAATGCTTTCATTTAATAATTGGGATAATATTATTAAAACATTAAGTGATAAAAAAGATAGAAATACTTGCGAAGATACTTTATTATTAGTCATGACAATTCATAGAGCATATCCATTAAGGAATGATCTTGGTGATATGGAGATTACTACTCAAGCTAAATATAATAAATTAACTGAAACTGAAAAAGACGATAGGAATCGTATTATTAAAAATCAAAAAGGTATGAAATTTATCTTAACGAAATATAAAACTGCCGGGACTTACCACCGAAAAGAAATACCAATTACTAATGATAAGGTTAAGAAATTCTTATCTACTTGGTTTCGTAATCATAAAACTAATAAATATTTAATTCAAAATAAATTTGGACAACCGTTGGGTAATTCGGCACTGGCCGTTTTAATGAATAATACTTCCGCACAATATAATAATGGTAATACTATTGGATCTACATCTATGAGAAAATCATATTTAACTAATACATTTGCTGGTGCTAAATCTGAAATGAATGCTATGAGTAATATTATGTGCCATAGTGTAGGAACTGCTCTCCACTTATATGTAAAAGAAAATGGTGAAGTAATATAATTTGAAATAATTATAAAGATAAAATGATATATATAATATAATATAAATGGGTGGTTTTCAGGGTCTTGGAGATTCGTATCACCATCCAGAAAAATATAAAAATAGTATGTCTTATGAAATGGTTAGAGATAAGAGAAAAACATATATGAAAGAATATAATAAACAATGGTATCAAAATAATAAAGGAAAACATAATCAACGAAACAAAGAATGGTATCAAAATAATAAAGGAAAACAAAAAGAATATAGACAAACACCCAAATGGAAAAAAATAATGACTATATCAGATTGGAAACGAGCGGGATTAAAGTTATTTGGTTATACATATGATGAAGTTTATGAATATTATTTAGATTGTGATAATTGTGAGGTTTGTAATAAAGATATCAGTATGGGTGGTAAACAAAGGAATATGGACCATTGCCACTCTTCAGGTATATTTAGGTGGATATTATGTCATAGTTGTAATTGTCATGATAATTGGATGAATAAAATTTAATTATATATTTATGTTTTTAATAATAGTCATATTTTATTTTATTTATGGTAAAATAAATAAAAATAAAAATATATTATATATTATAATGAAAATTGATACTTCGCATACCAAAAAAGATTTAATAGAAATCATAGAAACATTTAACTTTCAGATTGAAGACTACGCAGACCTAACAAAAACATATCTGTTCAAAGTGGTCGAGGCATATATTGAGTGTTGCGAGGGGTTTGAATCTAACGCTGATTTTGCTAATCTAGATACATTAATTGATTATTTACAAAAACCTTCACAAAATAGAATTAAAATAAGTGAACGAGATAAATATATTGATATTGCAAAATCAATTATATTTTATTGTAAAAATGATTATAAATTATCATTTACAGATTATTTATCTGAGGATGATTTAGTTAGAGATATAGAATTGATATGTTTATACTGCAACCTCCCTACCTGTTATAGGGCTGTTAATTTAATTAATAGTTCTACCAAATTTAAAAAAAAGTTTGAACCAATCATTACTGGTAAAACAAAAATACTTTTGAGGAAAAAAAAAGAACAGAAATTACAATTGAATAATAAACTCATAACTAGAACCACAGCAGACAATGGTGGCAATCCATTTATATTAACTTTTGATTAACCATTCCAAAACCAACTATTGATTTTATCTTCAACTTCAGGCAAATGTCTTTGTTCATTTTCTTCATTATCTTTAAGTATCATTTTAATCTGTTTGATTTCATTTCTAATGAATTTAAATTCAGTAATAATTTCTAATAATAACTCCTTATTCGTTTGCTGAATCATATCCATAAAATATATTTAACACTTATAATATAATATAATATAATATAATTAGACTTAAATATTTTAAAGTCGATTTTAATTTGAAATTTAAAATATTTTCGTTTATCAAGTTAAAATAAAACATATTATATATTATGGATATCTCAAAGTTTATTGATAAACTAGAAAAAAGACAAAAGGGTTGTGTTAGAAAGATTAATGTAGAAATTATTGATGGTAAAAAGAAACCGAATGGAGAACACAAAGACTGGTCTATCGAACAAATTGTAAAAGATAGAGGTAGTTGGTCTTCTGTTGGTGATAAAACATTTTCAATTTCTCTTAAACACATTCCAAATCTATATGTCATAGACTTTGATGTAAAAGATATATCCAAATCAAAATTATACTCAATATTAAAATATACTAATTGTTATTATACCGAAACAAAAAAGGGGTGGCATTATTATTGTATTATTAATGATATGGATAATTACAAAAATCAGATTAATATTGGAACTGAAGGTTTTGAAATGGATTTATTAAAAGATAATAATTGCTGGGAAACCAGTGATAGGAAAGTTATTGGTGAAAAATTCACTGAATTCGAATGGAATAAAATAAATAAGTTTTTCGATGAACCTAAAATGAATTTTAATAATCAATGGGTAACAGTTGAAGATGCTAATGATGGGTCATTAGAAGTTACAGAAACAGATATTGAGATTACCGAAGTATTAAAATGTGATGGAGGTATGTTAAAAAATATGTTAAGCAAATTAAAAAAAACGAGATTCGAATATACATATTGGTTAGAGGTTGGAATTGTATGTTATAATAATTTTGATGGAGATATGGCTGGATTAACTATTTGGGATGATTGGTCCAAAAAAGATTCTGGTTATTCGGGTATGCAATCTCTATTACAAAAATGGTCTTCTTTCACAGATCAAAGAGATAGGAAATTATCTTATAAACGAATTCAGAGTTGGTTAATAACTGACAATTCAGCAAATGTTTATGAAATCGCATATTATGATAATGGTGGTTTTGATGCTATTACATTAGAAATGAATAAGGTGTGTATATTTTATAAAGGAAATATTATTTTACTCAATGATAATACATATGATCAATTAAAAGAATCTAATGTTAGAAGTCATTTTAAAAAGTATAGTTTTAGGATTACAGTCGGTAAAAATGAAGTAAATGCAAACCCATTTAATATTTGGTTAGAAAACTTTAACAGAAAAGATGTCGATCAGATTGTATTTAACCCTAAGGACGATTCACCTCCTAATCATTTTAACACTTGGAAAGGTTTTGCCTTTGAAAATACTGGTGATTATGATATTCATGAAGTTCAACCAGTATTAGATTTGGTTAGAGATGTATGGGCTGATGGAGATGAAGAGTTTTTCAATTATGTATTAAATTGGTTTGCCCATATTCTCCAACTCCCTTGGGAAAAGAATGGGGTATGTATTGCTCTCCAAAGCATGCAGGGGGTTGGTAAAACTTTATTAGTTAGTTTAATCGGTAAAATTATTGGGGATAGTTATTATTATACCGCTAGTTCGTTAAAACATATTTTAGGAGATTTTAATGGTGATGCAGAAGGTAAATTATTAGTTAATATGAACGAATGCACGTGGGGAGGTGATAAAAAACAGGAAGGGGCATTCAAAGAATTTATTACTGACGAATCCATTGTAATTAATCGTAAAGGATTAAATACATACCGAGTTAATAATTTAGCAAATACAATCATTACAACTAATGCGGATTGGGTTGTAGCTGTTAGTCGAGATGATAGGAGATATAATATTAGAAGGTGTAAAAATATTACTCTTCAGGAAAAAAAAGATAAATATACAAAAGAATATTATAATAAAATCGCAAATATAAAACTTCAACATTTAGCAAACTTTTTATACAATCGAGATATTAGTGAATATAATCCTAGAGTATATACCAAATCTAAATTACATAGGGAGCAGACAGAAAAGGGAATGGGTTCGGTAGAATACTTTTATTCTTCTATGTTATCATTAGATGTGTATAGTGCGTGGAGAGATGAGGAGTTTAATAAAAATGATTTCCATTCCAAAAAAGACTTATATGATACATATGTAGAAAGTGTTAAAATGTGTGGTTATGCTAAACCAGAATATCAAAAGGATTTCTTTAAAAAGATATTTGAAGTATCCAATCAGGCAATCTTATATCCAACTGATAAAAAATATGCTGAATATTTTAAACTGGTCCCTCATGAAACTGCAAAAGTATATTATGAAACTGGCGTTTAAATTAGATTATATATCTATTTAAATATAATATATAATATTATATTATGAATCTTGAAGCAGTTAAAACAATACTCTCCAAAGAAATTACATTTAAAAGCGACTCACAGCGTTATACATTTTATAAAAAAATTAAGAATGATCCAAATCATGATGATTTTACTGTTCAATTAGCATATGCTTTAGTATTATATGATACAACATATAAATTCCATATGGAGAAACTAAAAGAAAAAGATATAGAATTAGAGCGATTAACTCGAGAAAATGATGAATATATGGAGAATGAATTATTAAATGAAGTTGATATTAAACAATTGAGAGAGGAAAACAAACGATTGATTGAGGAAAACAAACGATTATTACAACATTGGGATAATTAGATATTGTGTGGGTTATATATCTAAAAAACGCCTTTTTTGGAATCAACTTCAGTTCAGATATAAAATCATACCCCCACATAAATGAATTGAGTTAAATAAGTGGATATTTAGATATATAAACTAATACATATAGATATATAATCTAATAATATAATATAATATAATATCTAATATGAGGAATTATCAACCACTTTTGCCTTAGGTTTAGGTTTAGGTTTTGATTTCTTTTTTGTTCTTTTATCTGGTTTAGATTGTTTACCAAATACATCTTTTTCTTTAACCTTCTTATCATCTTCTATGGTTTTCTCAAACTTAATATCTTTGGGTTCACATTTAAAATCACTTGGACATTTACCTTTTTTCATTATATATATTATTTAAAATATATTATTTTTTTATATTTAATATATATATATACAATAATGTCATTAGTAATTCTGTCCAGTCAGCAAACATTTAATTCCGGAGCAAATGATCTAAATGTAGAAAGATCTTCTACTTTTCAGAATAGTTTCTCTAAAGCTGTTGAAATACCTGCGAATGCTGAAGTAGCGGTAATTTCAGCAAAAATAAATCGTCAGCAATTATCTAATGTTGATAGTAGAACTAATTTTAAATTATATGCTGGAGAAGAATTAAGTTCATCAAAAGCCTTAAGTGATACAACTTCGGTTCCATTCACTATAGATTTATATAATAAAGGAGAATCTAATAATCTATCACCAATTGAATTTGCCGAAAGAGTGCAAGAATCAATTGATGAATCTTTTTTCCATCCTAATTTTATTGGAACGACTTTAACATCGGCAAGTTATACTGGCAAAGAATATCAGGGACTTCAATTTGTTTATACTTCAAGATTAAATGGAAGTGAATCAAGTTCATTATCTTCTACTGAATGGTTACCTTTTAATGAAGATTCGAATGGTAATGTAACTGTTACTGCGAGTGGAACATATGGAAGAATTATTCAAGGGACTGGAGCATCCGGTGAGGGTAATAATGTATTTGTAGGTACTGACAGTCCACTTGATCCTACCGGTGGTATATTTGAGTTCTCTCCCTCCAATGGTTCTTCTAACACAACTCAATGGGCGGTGGGTTTATCAAGAGCATTACCGAATATCTATGGTATTGAACCAACAAAAGATTTAGATGAGGTTTATCCACCTTCATATGATGCTGGTGAAAATCCTGATGGATATTTAGGGTATTATGATTATATGATTGAATGTATGGCAGATCAAACTATAAGAGTATTCCAATGTGGATATAATGGTTTAGTTCGCATGCTTGATGAAATTGTATATACAGATGCTGGGGCCGCAGCAAATACATCTGCTACACTTGATACATACTTTACATCCGCAGATTTTTCGAAATATAAATTCGAGTTAGTAAATGAAAAACTAACTATTTCGGGTTTTGATCCAGTTGGGGCAGTTTATAAAACCATTATTGCTCCTAATACGACAACTGATATTGATTTTGATAATACTATTGGACCAGTAAGTCAGAATTGTTGGAGTTTATATCCGGTTGTTGAGTTATTAGTTAATGATGATTTTATTAAAATGGAAAGATGGAATGGAGCTTATAAATCGGGTCCAGTTAATATATCATATGAATCACAAACCTATTATGGTCAAGTCTTTTATGCCCCCGGTATGGAAATATTTAATACTACTCAAGATTTAGAATTCAGATCATTTTATAATATACTTGCTAAAGTAAATAAAACATATGTTGGATTAAGAACTGTTAATCACGGGAGTCATTATAGTTATACGATTGATAAGGATATCGTCATGATACTAGGTGAAGAAGAAAGATATACCCCCAAATATTTATTCCCCGGGAATAATTTTGATATGGCTAGTTTCTTTGGTTGGGATGTTGCAATTGTTAATGAAACTTTATATGCTGAATTAAATGCTTCTTTAAATGTAAGAACATTTGACCCAGTATCTAGTGTAACAGAAATGAACCTTAAAGAAGCATTCATTAAACTGGATTCATTAAATATCGAAAGTTATAATGGTGCTACATCTGATATTGGTAAAATAATATATGGTGTCCCTCGTTTCGATAATAGTGGGGCAGCAGTTGGTCCATTATATTTCGAAAACAGCGATAGATACTACCTTAAATTAAATAATCCTGCTCCACTTTTACTTAATCGTATGGATGTATCAATCGTTAATGTTGATAACACTTTGGTTGAGGATTTGTATGGAAACACAGTCATTTCGTTACATATTAAAAAATCGGTCTAAAATTGTTGTCTAAATTTTCTATTTTAATATAAAAAAAATATATTATATAAGTATATAAGTGAAATATGGTTAATTTTCTACCTGAAATTGTTGAAGCACCCGAACCTGAACCCCAACCAGAAGTATTTGTTGAGGAAACACCTGAAGTAGATGAAGAAGAAGAAGATACTAACGATTTGGATGAAAAACTAGCAATGAATCCAAAGGAATCGGTTGAGAATGATATGTTTGAAAAAGTTAAAATAAAAGATGAACAATTAAGTGAAATTATTAATGAAGAACCACCTATAGTTGTAAAACCAGTAAAAAAACCAAAAAAAGTTATAAGTGATAAACAACGCAATGCTTTAGCGAGAAACCGACAAATATTAGCAGACAAACGAGCAGCAATTGCTAATCAGAAAAAAGAAATCAAAGAAAGAATAACTAAAGAAGTAAAATCAAAAGGATTACCTAGTGATGGTGTAAAAGTAAAATTTAATTTAAATCCTGAACCAGAACCACCAAATGTAAATGTAGATGAAGCAGTATTTAATGGAATTCAGAGATATGAGACATTACGTAAAGCAAGAAAAGTTGAAAAGAAAAAACAAAAAGAAGTTGAGAAAAAAAATGAACAACTTAAATCTACAATTCAGCATGCTGTTAATGGGGGACACAAACCTCAAGTATCCAATCCATATGATAATTGTTTTAATTTTACATTTTCATAAGTAAATATAAATAAATAAATATATATTATATATATATAACATATAATGCAAGCACCCAAAATTTTACCCGTTGTGGAACCTCCCAATGTTAAAGCAAAACCACATCATCCTTTTTTACCAAAAGTTGGTGTGGGTGTCCCCGGTGGTGGGTCCCTACTCCTTATGCTGAGTCCAGTAAAAACCGGTAAGAGTACTATAATTTCTAACCTTTTACTTAACGAATCCTGCTATGGTCAGTTATTTTTTGATGATGTTCAGATTATGAGTAATACAATTGCCAATGATGTAACTTCGAGATTTTTAAATAAAGCATTTAATTGTCATGACCATTATGATGATAAAATTATTGATGGAATTATTAATAGACAAAAATCATTTGATAAGGTTGACCAACCCGAGATTGCTTTAATTCTAGACGATTGTTTATATGAATATTCATTAGTAGAAACTGATAAAGGTAAAAAATATATTAAAAATGTAGAAGTTGGTGATAAAGTTTTATCGGATAATGGATTTGTTGAAGTATATAAAATTTTTAATCAAGGAAAAAAAGAATGTTATAAAATTATTCTCGAAAATAAATGTGAATTAATTTTAACTGAAGAACATAAACTTTATACAAAAAATGGAATGAAACCAATGGGAGAGTGTATGGATGAAATTATAATTACAAAGTTTGGGGATAGTCGTATATTAAGTAAAGAATATTATAATAAAGTTCAATGTTATGATTTAAATGTAAATAATGAAAATCATAGATTTTATGCTAATGATATTTGTGTTTCTAATTGTTTAGGGTCCATAAAAAGAGAAAGTAAAATTAACCACCTGGCTTCCCGCTATCGTCATTTTAATATCAAACTTTTAATTATAAGTTCGCAAAAATTTCGGGGTTCCGTAAGCCCGATTATAAGAGCAAATGCTACAGATGTTATAATTGGTTCTCCTTTTCCTAATATGTCGGAGTTAAACGCCATTTCAGAGGAGTTTGGTGATAATTTTGGTGGAAAAGATAATTTTTTAAAACATTATCATTTATGTACACCAAACAAATATGATTTTTGCTATTTATCGCTTCAAGATAATCCCCCCATAATGTATCATAATTTTGAAAAAGTCGTATTAGTAGGAGGTCAACAAAGAGAAATTATTGAAGAACCAAACCCTCAATTACATTATTCTAATAATATGGATAAAGAAGATTCATAAGTTTATTAATATTTTTATTTTTTTTAATTTATATTATATATATATATATAATAAAATGTCGGTAGAAGACATGAACTATGCTTCGGCAATGAGTGAAGGGTCAAATATGACTCGTAATGTATCTGAACATAATGAAGCCATAAGAGAGAATAATCAGTTATTAGCTCAGGGTTGGAAACAAACTATTAATAATGATCAAGATAAAAGAAAAGAAGATAAATATATTCAAGGGGGCGAGGATGCCTATGGTGCCGTAACGGCGGTGGCAAGTATAGGAGATGCTGTTAATCGCATACGAACGGCAGGGGGTATAGGTTCCGCTTTTAAAGCAGATGCCCAAGCAGTAGCAGATAAATTTACTGGTGCTAAAAATTATGTTTCAAAATTGGTTAGTGGTAATCCGGAAGAAGCGGCAAAAGCTGGTTCTAAATCTGTTGGTGATTCTGATGGATCTATTAATCCAACTAAACAAGCGGCAAATGCTACTGAAACTACCGAATCCCCAATTGGTGAAGAACGATTAGCACAATTAAAAGAACAAAGTCCAGCATTTGCTAGATTAAAAGCAAGATCTGCTGCTGGGGTAGATGTTACGAAAGGTGGGGGAGCAACCCCCCTGGATGCTGAAGGTAAAGTTTTACCAGTTAAACCAATTGAACCAACAGCAAATCCTCAACCTTCTGAACCTCCACCGGATTCTAAACCTACGGACCCTAGTGGAACAACAACCGAATCAAGTGTTGTATCTAAAACGGCAGCGGCAGAAGGAAGTTCTGCTGAGGAATTAAGTTCTTCAGTTATGAAGGGTCTTAAAACGGCAGGAGCTGTTGGAAGGGTTGCTGGAATTGTTGGTGGAGTTGTTGGATTAGTTGGTGGTATTCATGACATTGCGGATGGGACATTTGCTAAAGAAGATACGGCACATACAGTTGGTTCAGTTCTTCAAGATGCTGGTGGTATACTTGATGTAGCAAGTGTATTTATACCTGTTTTAGCACCCCTGGCGGCAGTCACCAATGTTGCAAGTGCTATTGATTCTACTGTTAATACACTTAGTGATGATAGTACTAGAACCGGGAATGATGTAAAATCAGCGGCAACTCAAGCAGCAAATAATAATAAAAATATGGAAATAAGTCCAGCATTTGCTAGCATGAGTATAATTGGATCTGCGAGGACTTCAGCAAAATCGTCAATTGCTGGAACCTCAAGTTTTTAATTTAATTTTTATTTTTGTAAAAAAGTCAATTTTTTTATATTTTTTTTTTTATATTATATTAATATATATATATAATAATGCCTGTAAGTTCATTTTGGTCAAGTGATAACAAAATCCCAATCGGTCAATCGTCGATTGCTATTCCCAGTGATAATAATTTAAATCAGACAGCGGGTCAGAAAGTAACCTTTCGTATTCCTGCTGGAACTGAATTCATTAACCCTAAAGAAACATATCTTCGATGTGATGTTAAGATTGATATTACTGCTGGGGCAAAAACCAATCTTCAGTTAGATAGTGATATTGGTGGTCAAGTTTTAATCAGAGATATTTTTGTTAAAACTCAGCAAGGCGTAATTTTAGAGGAGATTCAGGGATACAACACTTTAGTTGCGGCAATGTATGATTATGATACTAATGATAATTTCCGTAATAAACGAGGTCTAACGGAGGGTGCCACAGTTTACAATCCCCTAGTTGGAACCAATGGTGGTTGTCCGGTCCTCCAGAAAAATGATTGTCTTAACAATCCTTACTTTAAAAGGGAAACGGCAACGTCAACTACTTCTACTGATACTGCTTTTAAAACAATGAAAGTGTTACTTCCCTTACATACGGGCATTTTCCAAAATGACAAAGTGTTCCCGACAATGCTAACTGATGGCCTCATCGTAGAACTGGTCCTAGAAGAAAACCGACGAGTATTCAGACAGTTAGATACTGTAAGTAAATATCGGTTTGCGGCAAATAACCCAGTATTCCTTAATATTACTGGTGCGGATGCTGCTGCTGGTATTACTGCTGGTGATAATGTAAGTCATATATTTGTTGATCCTTCGAGGAACTCTATGAATTCTCTAGAAAACTTTCCTTTCAGAGTTGGAGAATCTTTTAAACTGGTTGATGCTTCTTCGCTAGCAATTAGTAATGCTGGGGTAATTGATACTGAAGATATTGGTTCGGCATCCGGTGTTGCCGGTGGAAGTTTCATAATCACTGGACTTGAAGAAACCGTTGGAACTGGAGCAAATACAAAAGTTAAAGTAAGTTTCGCAAGTGGATCTCTAAGTGGGTCTAATGTTGATAATGATTTTGTTATGTTCTCGACAGCATGCGAACACACAACCGAACTAGTAGCTAATTATGAATTATCCAATTTAGAATTAATTGTTCAGAAACTTGATATGCCAAATGATTATAAATCGTCTCTCTTAAATTCTATGAAAAGTGGTGGAACTATGGTTTATGATTTTCTATCGTATACTAACTATCGGTTCTCAACCCTTAAGAGTGAATCTGTTATTAACCTTCGCCTGCCATTACAAAATTCTAGGGGGAAAGCGATTTGGTGTATTCCTACTGATGCTGAAACGAGGACTCTACCTGCGAACACTGGTGCTGTTAATACTTACTTTCAATGTCAAGAGTCTGATGGTGGAGCTGTTGATTCGTCAACTGCTACCTTTAGTGATAGGGTAGCACTAGAAGGTTGTGCAGATTTCTGTCAATCGTACCAGTGGCTCTATGACAACAAACTCCAGCCCAATCGTAAAATAGAGGTACAAAAAACTTGCGATAAAGTAAGTATCTCACAGCAGCACTTAGTGGAACTAGAGAAAGCACTTGCTATGGGTGGATTAGAATGTAGGTCATTCCGTAAATTTAATCGTAACTTCATTATTGGTAGGGCATTAGCATTAGGTGATGGCTCGTATGATACTAGATCAAAAGATTTCTCGTTACAATTAGAATACACCGGTGCCACAACTCAGAAAGTCAATAAACTTTGGAACTGTTTCTGTTGCCACATTAGGGGTCTTCAGATTTCGGGAGATAGAATTCAAGTTGTTCTATAAATATTTTATAAATAATTTTTATTTTTTTTTAATTTTTACATTTTTTTTATAAATATTATATTTTTTTATATATAATATATATATATATACAATAATGTCTAAGAATTACAACCTTTCCATATCTCCGGCAAATCATTTAGCAAATGCCAATGTTAGTTATCGTAATGGTAACCCAGTAGTTAGATTTGAAATTGGTGAATCCAATAGAGTTTTACTTCCTTCGTCCTTAAGATTAGTTGGAAGTTATCACGTATACAAAGATGCTGCTCGAGGTGTTCCAGTTGAGGCGACGGCACTAGAAACCCCCTCCAATCTAGGTGTATACGCAGCACTAGATAGTTTATCGTTTAGAACCCAGCGATCTAAATCTGAAATAGAAACCATATCTGGATACAACTCCTTCATGAGTACATACCTACCATTAACCAGTTCTCTTCAAGATGGTATCGGACATTTAGGCGAAAGTGCATTAGTTGCTCCCAATCCTCAGTTTAATAAAGAAACAGTTGTAAATAATGCTTCGACTACAACTGGAAATTCATTCTGTATTCCCTTAGTATCGGGCTTTACGAGTTCGCAGAACCCTTACCCACTTTATTCGCAGGGTGTCGAGGTAACCTTACAATTGTCACCGGACAGTCAAGTAATGTTTAGCAGTGGAACTGATAGTTCAGCATTTGTAAATGGTTTTTATGAATTTAAAGATCTTAAGTTAATTTGTGAAGTTGTTGATACTGGTGAGTCTCCGGACCCTTCCGCTCCGTTAACATATGAATACAATAGTATTACTACATTCTACAATACCATTAACTCGACGAATGCTCAGATTTCTCTGAACCTAGGTCAGTCTAGGGTTCTAGGTGTTTTCGGTAGATTCGTTCCAACTAGTTTTATTAATAACTTAACTCAGAATGGTCTAGCAACACTATACCCTCGTAAATCGGCAACGGAGGCAGCAGCAATAGAACAGATTGTATTTACGAGAGGTGGAGAACGATTCCCTCTCATTTACAATTTAGATACACTACAGAAAACTACACCTACGGATGAATCGGCAGATCCTCAAGTTGTTCGTAATTTTATGAATGCTGTTGTAGAATTCTCAAAACTTAACAGAACCAATGCTTCTCCGGTTAATACATTTGTTGAAACTGATGGTACTTATGGATACAAAGAAACCATTCAGGGAGGTTCGGCTGGTGCTGGTATTGGTTGTGCTATGGATGTGATATCTGGGCAAGGGATTGATTTCTCTAGGGTCCCATTCGGTATTCAGATGGAACTGGATTTAGATCAAGATTTCCCAAATGCTCTATACCTATATGTGCATGCTAAAAATACTCTGGTTATGTCTGGCGACTCGATTCAAGTTCTCCATTAATTTAAATAAAAAATAATAATATTATATAAGTATGAAAATTAAAAAGAATAATAATGATATTAATTTTGATACACTACCAAATGATATTAAAGATTATATATTTAAATTTAATCGGAAAGAAACTAGTAAAATAAATAATGAAAGAAAAAAGAATAATTTATTATATAATGAATGTATTAATGAATTAGAATTAATATTTATGTGGACCGATAATCATTTTGATATGTTTGATTATATGGAAGTAATTGTTAAATGGAATGAAATAATAGATTATTGCGATATCGATATTTAACTCAAAAAAATAAAAAATAAAGTATATTTTTTTTATGTTATAAATAATATATAACATAATTATGGAACGATCCTCAAGTCAAGCCGTATCTACTCAACCCGAATCTGCTATGCCTTCTAAATCCCAAATACCGGATTTAGTTCGCATTGGTGCTATACCAACGAATACTCAAATGGATGTAGAAACTTCAGTGTTAGAACCAGTTCAGCATAGTCAGTCTACCTGCCGTTTTGTATTTGAAAACAAAGGTATTTTACATTCACACTCGAAACTAATATTTTCATTAACCGATCCTGGTTCTACTGAGAATTGTTACTATCCTGTTGGTATAGGCGTGCACGCACTCGTCAAATCCGCCCGTTTATCGAGCGGTGGAAAAACCCTTATAGAAATTCAGGATCACAATGTTTTGACAAGTTATGAGTCTATGTTTTTAGCTAACGAACATAATGTAGAAAAAGAAATGTTTTCTACTGGACGCATGATAAATCACAATTTTAAATATGATATTAATGCTTCGGGTGCTAAAGCTCAGGGTGTTTACCTAGATAATAAAATGGATTTTGATGCTATAGATGGTGAATATAAAATGCCAACTGTATTAGAAATTGCCAATGAAGCAAATCTTCAGATTGCTTTATCTGATATTTTCCCCTTCCTTAGGTCTCAGCAATTACCTCTATTCATGATGCAAGAGCAGTTAACACTAGAACTCACATTCGAACCTAGTGCTGGTCGCCAATGGCAGGGTGGAGTAGAAGATATTGTTTTTAATATTGATACTAGTGAAACTAAATTAATCGCAGATTATATTTTCTACCCTCAACCTATGATGGATGCTTTTGCGAATGCCAATAGTGATTTAACTTTAACCTATATGAATTACCGACTTTCGAAAACCAGCATTGATGCTGGAACTTCTCTTAAAGTCAGAAATGTTGGTGGGAATGGTCGCATTTGTACTAAAATTATTGCGGGTCTTCAAGATGATAGTTTAACCGGTGTTATTAATATGTTAGGTAAATATTCATCTATCTTCCCGGAAGGTTCTGGAACATCTGCTGGATCTGTAACTGTTAATGTTAAATACAATAATCACCTATTATATCCTCTGGATGTAAGTAATTCGGCACAGCATCAGCACAATACCGCACAAGCCCAGGGAATGGTACCATTCGTAACTCGTTTCGAATATTCGGGAGAAGGTGGTGAATCCGCTATGAGTGTTGACACTCTCGAAGGTGCCAATCTTAGGTCTAACTTAGGAAATTCGTTTGGGTGGATGGCACACCGCCTCAATCGCAATGAACGAATTAATAGTAGGGGTATTGAATACCATACGACTTATGCAACTAATGGTGGTTCTAGGACCCAGCGAGTATACCTCGAGTTAGTTCGTATGGCTGTTTTATCCGGTGGTAAATTCACCGTAATGGATGCTTAATTTATGGGTTATATTTTACCTTTTTTATTTTATAAAGTAAATATATTATATTATATAATATTATATAATATAATAAATGGAAGTAAGTGTATTTGATTATGTTTTAACAAATGTATTAAGTTTTCTAGCTGGTGTATTTTTTGGTTTAGGGGTGTGTGCATGTCACAAAGAAACATTTTTACAAAGGGCGAAATCATTAGATAGTTTAAGTGATATACCAACACCATTAGTGTCAGCATCACCAACCACAGCAACTTTTCCAATAACATTAAAATAAATAAATAAATAAAATATATTATATAATATATGATGTTTGATATTGATGATTTAGAATTAACAAAAGGCCAAGCACAATGTGTTTTATTAAGTTATGTTATTACTTTTTTCACAATACCCATTTTGTATTATGTGTTATATTAAGTAATTTTTTTTAAAATATTTTTCTTTTATACTATATATATATATATATAATGTCAATAGAACCTGACGTAGTGTCATATTTGGATACAACATTAATCGAATGTTCTAGACAGCAATCTATACAATTTGATGATGTTAATAGAGCAGTGGGGGATTCTTCCAATGCTTTATTTACTAATAGTCAATCATATGGTATTCAAGTAGATGAAGGTGATAAAATTAGTTTAAATTCAGCATATGTTTCTGAAGTTGGAGCTGGTTCCGAAGTTATAGAATTTACTGGAATACCCACTGGGGGTACATATGAAGTAGAATATACAAATACTAGTTATACCTCCCCTATATCAATTTCAGAATCTACAGCATTTAATCCATTTTTATTAGATAATCCTGGTGATATAGAATTTGGACCGCCATTTATACGTTACAATGGAAACAATAATGTAGAATTCAGAGTAGAGAATACATCTAATATAAAAAAAACATTTAATATTGTAGATAATGAAATTAATTTTTCAGTAGGTTATTATAAAAATACAAATGGAGAAAATTATTTTCATTTACCTAGAAGATGGACAAGTGCGATTACTTATCCAGATATTGCAGATATGAATGCGAGTGTTCAAGGGAGTGATGCTACTGCTACGCAACAATTAGTCTTAAGACATTTAAATAGAAGTTGGGTAGGTAATTTAAGTGGACTTACCTCAACAACTGGTGGTGAGGTAGCTGTGCCGTCTTGGACGCGAAACGGACATATATTAGATATCCCCACATATTCTCAAAGATGTCAAGATGATTGGCAGATTGTAAGTGGAAATTTGGGAGTTAGAACTCGGACGGGAACAGATGGTGAAGGTAATTCGGGAAATACACGCGTTTATAAAAGAAAAAATGGTAATGAAAGATATAAGATATTTCAAAGGGATCAAACTACTTGGTTTCCCGAGCAAGATGCTAGAACAACATTTGATTATAAATTAATATTAGACACACAGCAAGACATAGCCCTACATGGTTTTGTTGAATACAAAGAATTAAAAACATTAAATGTAGATGTGGGATTTGATACTCCTTCTAATATTGCTACAAATCTAACTGAACAATTATCCGAAATATTACCAGCACAACCTATAAAATTATTGGTAGACAATGGACCGACTGATGCTCCGACAAATATAGCAACTGAATTAATAATTGCAAATAAAAATGAATCTACATTATTAAAAGCATTTAGAGCAACTACTTTATCAGATTTTAATGAAACAAATAGTCGTAGATATATGTCTGGTAGAAATGCTTCTGGGTCAGTAACTGGTTCGGATACATATGCTTTTAATCAATCGACATTAAATTGGTCAAATTCATTTCACAACATTGGTGTAAAAAGACCTGATTTATTTATAAAGGGAAGATATTTAGGAAAAGAAATCAAAGTAAAAGAACCAATTGAAATAAGTTCATCAGCTGTTAATAATATAATTATAAATATTAAATGGGATGAAGTTAATAACATAACTGGAAATAAATATTTAATAGATTTTGCGAATTTTTTTGAAAGTCAAGAATTATATCCTGAAGTATTTGAGTATGGATATGTAGAGAATGCTCCCAATAGTTCTTATGTGGGTATAGATAAATCAAGATATATCCATATTAATACATCATATACACCTGGGACAATATTAGGTTGTGATAATTGGTTAGAAAGTGGTTCTGATACTGCTATTACTGGGGCCGGTAATATTAGTGGTTCATCATCAAGTCCTCTATGGATTGGTTATATTCCTTCACAAAAAAATAATAGGAATTTTGATACAAATGGAGATAATTTAACAAATACTTGGGGTGGATTTGCTCATAAATTTTTAGCAAGTGATGGTTTTGATTATATTGCATTTGATACAGAAGCAACTCAAAGTCTAGTAAATACTCCTGATTTATTTGATTCGACTAATTATATATTGGCTGGTAGGTGTATTGGTTTTGATTGGCACTTTAGTGCTTATGGCACTTCCTGTATTGCTCTATATAATGGAAATACAACATTTGGATATGTAGATTTCAAAGATGATCCATCAATTGGGGATACTAGGCATACTAGCATACAACAACAGAGAGATTTAAATGGAAATATGATATTATTATATGATAAAGCACCATATGTATATTTGGGTTCTCCTTCACCATTAATTAATTTTGATACTACTATAAGTAGATTTACAATATCTGGACTTCATTCACCTGAATATATAGGAAATCAATCTGGAGCTGGGGGTTTTTGGGATGATAAACCGGAGAAAGCCGATAAACCGGATCAAATTGTATATTATATAAATAAACGCATGAAGCATAACACATTTTGTCCTGATATGGTTCCGTATAATTGGTCTCGAGAATATGGATCCGGTGTGTCTGGATCAGTTGACGCATATACATTTCCTATGAATGAAAATATAGTTCCTTATATTGAATATGATACCAATAGTGGAATTCTATGGGAAACATTTGGTTCAGATAGAAAGAATTGGAATAATAATAGTTTATTAGGTATTTTAGGTTTTTCATATGATTCTCTACATCCAACTACATTTACAAATATAAATACTAGATATAGTGCAACAACTAGTAAACCAAATACTAATGGTATTACAACAAATGGAACAGTAATACCAATTGATTATTTAGCGAGATCACAAAATCCATATGGTTTACCAGTATATAATAACACCGTAAGTGTGGCAAATCAGCAGGGATATTTTCTGGATGTTAATATTTTTGGTGCTATGGGAACTAAAACACTAGGATATTCAGATAATTTACCCCCAATTGTAAGAGATACTGAATCAAGTGTTATTAGAGCAACCAGTTTACCTAAGAAAACAACTAGACCATATTATTTAATCAGATCTAATATAATTCAACAAAATAATTTTATGGGTGGTGCGGGAGCAGTATTACCAGTTATTGGTTTGGTAGATAAAAAGAATGGCGACGCAGATTACTATAGCACAGACGGGGGAGGTGTAGAATTTACGGCAACTCAAGCATTTGTTATATCTAGTATTACTACAAGCATTCACGCACCTAATGGAGAATTAGCAACAATAAATGGAGATAGTGCGGTTATTTATAAAATTGTTAAAAATAAATCTATAACAACCAATCTGTCTCAAGTTGTAATGAGTAATATACCTCCACAGAAATAATTTGAAATAATAATAAACATAATATATTAATATAATTATGATAAAAATATATTTAATTGAAGATTGTAATGGATTACAATATATCGGTTCTACACATAGAGATTTATGTGTTCGTTTTAAAGAACATAAGTGGGATAGGAAACGGAGTGATTGTAAAAGTAGTAAATTAGATTTGGATAATTCAATCATAATATTATTAGAAGAATGTGAAGATGATGAAAGATTAGATAGAGAATATTATTATATAAGGTCTGCTGATAAATGTGTAAATTATAAAAAATATAAAGGAAATGAAAATGAACAAACTGAAAAAAGAAAAGAAGAAAAGAAAATATCACATTATAAATGGGTGGAAAATAATAGAACTCTTCATTTGGAAAGAGGGAAAGAGTATTCAAAACAATATTATAAATATAGGTCTAGTTGGGGTGGAGATGAAAGAACTCATAATAATTTATTAAAAATAAAATTAAATATATTTTTATAAAAAAATCATATATGACTTTTATTATGATATAATCAATAATATAAGAGAATTAATCTATATGTATAATATATAATGAATAACATTGCATTCCTGATCCCTTCTACTTCTAACAATAGATACTGGTCTTCGTATGATCAAACCTATTTATATAAATCATTAGATATGTTAAATAAACATTATCAAAATATAAATATTTATATTTCATATGATTCAGATGATAAATTATATTCAACAGAAATGGAGAAAATTATAAGTCATTATAAAAAACTAAAATGTAAATTAATTATTAATGATAATATAGAAAAAGGTGCGGTGGTTGAGCATTGGAATGTATTACTAAAAGAAGCATATCATGACAATATTGAATATTTTTATTTGATTGGTGATGATATAGAATATCCAGATAATAATGAATGGTTAACAAATATGATTAATAAATTAAAAGAAAATAATAATATTGGTTTTTCTGCTGGTGATAGTGGTAACCCTAAATTGCCAATGACACAATTTCTTATACATAGAAAACATTATGAGATATTTGGTTTTGCATTTAATCCAATGATTAAGAATTGGTTTTGTGATAACTGGATGAATGAATTATATCCAAAAAGATATATTAATTATTTCGAAGGTATTAAGTTATTGAATACTGGAGGTGAACCCCGTTATCAACCAATAGACCATTCCAAATTGTATAAAGCACTGGTCCGGCGTGATAAACCAAAGTTAAAACCATATATTTAATTATATATGTTTTTAAATAAAAGTCATATATGATTTTTTATGAAATATAAATATAATATATATTTAAGTTTCATTTATAATTTAAAAGTAAATCCCATTAATGATAAAAAATTAATGATAGATTGATAGGTGTATAGTTCTTCGTTGCGTTGATTTTCATAGTAGTTTTGCCAAAAGTTATTTTCACTACCTTCCATTTTGACTTAAATATATATATATTATATAATATATAATATTTATATGAATTTGGAAATAGAAAATTATAATCCAAAAATTGCATTAGTCATTCCCATTAAGTTAAATAATGAAAGATTACCAGGGAAAACCTTTTTACCATTACACAATAAAGCTCTGTGTGAATATACATTCAATAGAGCTGTTCACTTTAAATTTCATATGAAAAATAATTATGATATTGATATTGATTTATATGTTTATTGTTCTGATGATGAGATCTGTAATTGGTTACCAAATCCACATATTTCATTTGTTGAACGCCCAACCAACCTAGATGGAAATGATACTCTCATGAGTGAAGTTCTTTCTAATTTTGCAAATACAATTATTTCTGATATATATTTAGTACAATTTATAACAACACCATATTTAAAAGTTGATTCTATGGTTAAAGCATTTAATACAATGATAAATAATGATTTGGATTCTATATATTCAGTTAAAAAAATAAAATCATTTGTTGATTATATGGGTTTTGCGATTAATTATAATCCCCAGGCGGTCGAAAAAACTCAAGATATTAAACCAATAGAAATACAAACAAGTGGGTTTTATTATATGACGAGAGAAATATTATTACTTAATCGTCGTATTGGTTTTAATTCTACATCATATCCATTAAGTGATATTGAATGTATTGATATTGATACTGAATCTGATTTACTATTTGCCAATATGATTAAGATCCCATAAAATATTTATTTTATATATTATATTTATTTTATATAAAAAATCATATATAACTTTTTAATTGAGAGAATAAAAACCATCTTTAAATGTAACACTTATATTTTCTTCTACAACTTCAAAATCATCATCTGAATCAGTTGATTCGTCTATCATATCATATCCTTCTTCAGATTCTACATCACTTATGGATTCTTCATCATCTGAATCATCTGATTCTTCTTCTGATTCTTCTTCTGATTCTTCTTCATCTGATATACTATTTATATCAATAGATAATTCAGTTAAATTTTTAGCCTGTATTAATCTTAATGTTTTTACCATTTCTCTATTACCCATTTTTGCATAAAAAGTTATTGCTTCTTCGATATTGACTTTCATTATATAGTATATAATATATCTTAAAAAAAAAATAAA
>ENA-ORXF01000537-ORXF01000537.1-marine-metagenome-genome-assembly--contig:-NODE-537-length-27292-cov-7.307073_pt1 | contig 27292 bp, 32 predicted proteins | sample MGYA00237864_ERZ511476 | MGnify/ENA primary metagenome ERZ511476 (study PRJEB26306, sample SAMN06343908) | marine metagenome | isolation source: coastal waters | place: Atlantic Ocean: West Antarctic...
CGCTGATCTGCTGATTTGGAATGACACCGGTCATAAAATTCACTCTTGTTTAAACGCCAAACGCCCGCACACCGAAGGTACGGGCGGTTTGAGCAAGTCTATAATTGGTCGGGCTAGCAGGACTCGAACCTGCGACCTTCCGTCCCCCAGACGGACGCGCTACCAGACTGCGCTATAGCCCGACTGGCGGTGTTCATAGCTGATTTGGACGGGCAGGCAAGACCCAATTCACAGCGACTGACGGATACGGTCGCGCAGCGCCGCGAGCTGAGTAACATGAGGTGAAATTACGCCTGCATTGCGCCGAATTGTGGATTGGCTGGCTACTACAAGCATTGTTAAAATCTGTGGGCGGGGTGTCTTTAATGGTGCAACCACGACTGGCTCAGGTGACAAGGTGACAATGTTATCAGGTGTCGTTTCAACCGCAATCGGCACTGAAGGGGGCGGCGCCGCTTCAACAACAGGCACAGCATCGTCGGATGTCGTGCCAAGCAAAATTACATGCTTAACGCCTTGTTCACGCAGCAATTTTTGAGCACCTTTGATGGTCATACCCTGATCATGCAGCAGCGCTTTGATCCCAGCCAAAAGTTGAATGTCTTCGGGGCGGTAATAGCGGCGGCCACCAGCACGTTTGACAGGCTTAACCTGTGAGAACTTGCTTTCCCAAAAGCGCAGAACATGAGTTGGCGTATCCAACGAGGCCGAAACCTCACTGATGGTGCGAAAGGCACTTTGTGATTTTGCCATCTGTAACCTATGTCCTTACTTATTGCCTGCCGCAACCCGATCTTTCATTAAGTGGGACGGACGGAACGTCAAAACGCGGCGCGGATGGATTGGGACTTCTTCGCCGGTCTTTGGATTGCGGCCAACGCGCGCGGCCTTTTCTCGCACCGAAAATGTCCCAAACGATGAGATTTTTACGGCCTCGCCTGACACAAGCGCATCAGAAACGTGTTCGAGCACGCTTTCGACCAAATCGGCGCTTTCATTGCGTGATAGTCCAACTTGGCTATGCACGGCATCCGCCAGATCCATGCGTGTCAAAGTATTGTCGGCCATTGTATTCCCCCGAGGTTGTTGCAGGTGACTTTGGCCGATGGGATTTTAAGAGTCAATAACAAGGACTTGAGTGGCAGCCTTAAACGGGAAGTTCGCCTACCAGCGTAATACGACCGCGCCCCAAGCAAGCCCGCCGCCGATGGCTTCGGTTACGACAAGGTCGCCTTTTTTAATCTGGCCATTTGCCACGCCCACGGACAGCGCCAGCGGGATGGACGCCGCAGAGGTATTGCCGTGATCTTGCACCGTCACAATAACGCGGTCCATGCCAACGCCAAGTTTGCGCGCCGTTGATTTGATAATCCGAATGTTGGCTTGATGGGGCACAACCCAGTCAACATCATCAGCGCCAAGGCCGATTTTACCCAGCGCCGTATGCGCGGTTTGCGCCAGTTTTTCGACAGCGTGTTTGAATACTTCTTTTCCTTGCATAACTAAAACACCTGTTGTTTGGGTGGAGGATACACCGCCATCAACGTATAGTAGGTCTCTATACCTACCGTCGGAGTTAAGGTCTGTAGCTAGTATTCCAGGGTCAGTGCTCAAACCTGAAGAACTGGTACCTTCTATAATAACAGCTCCTGCGCCATCTCCAAATAAAACACTAGTTGTACGATCCTCCCAATTCATTATTCTAGAAAATGTTTCTGCACCAATCACTAGTACGCGATTTGCTTGCTTTGAAACAATAAGGGCATCAGCTGTAGCTAAAGCAAAAATAAACCCTGCGCAGACTGCTTGAACGTCGAATGCGAAACCTGTTGTAATACCAAGAGCTCCCTGCACGATTGTTGCTACAGATGGAAAGGTAGTGTCAGGGGTGGATGTTGCAACTATTATTGCATCAATTTCCGTACAATTAATCTTTGCATCATTAATTGCATTTAGTGCAGCTTCAATGGCCAAATCGGATGTTTTTTGATCCTTTGCAGCAAAGTGACGCCTCTTTATACCAGATCTTGATTCTATCCATTCATCTGAAGTATCAATCCAGTTTTTGAACTCACTGTTTTCTACCACCCTAGCAGGTAAAGAGTGGCCAACACCCAGTAGGCGCGATCGAAGTGTCATTTGGTTTTTACTTCCTCTTGTTGAACAGAAATTTCATTTAAACTCCTATCATGTAAGCCCGCATTGTTAAGCGTAATTCCTAAATTTAATGCAGAAGCGATACCGATTGTATCTGCAGATCCATGAGATTTTACGACTATTCCATTCAAACCTAAAAAAACACCACCATTAACTCTACTTGGGTCAATCTGTTTTCGCATCTTAAGAAGGCTGGGAGCTGAAAGTAAGGCACCAATGCGAGAAAAAATATTTGAGTTAAATGCAAATTTGAGTTTCTCAGATATTAAACGGGAAGTTCCCTCAGCAGTTTTTATGGCAATGTTTCCAGTAAAGCCGTCTGTTACTATTATGTCAATCAGGTTTGATGGGATGTCGCCACCTTCAATGAAGCCAACAAACTCAAAGTTTTCTTTTTTTGATGCATTTAAGATCAGGTCGTGTGCAAGTTTTAGCTCTGCCCGTCCTTTATGTTCTTCTGTTCCAACATTTAGGAGGCCAATGCGGGGTCTTGAGATTTTTAGGCCTCGCCTAGCGTAATTCAACCCCATAAGTGCAAACTGCAAAAGATCTTGCTCATCTGCTTTAATATCCGCTCCAACATCCAATACAATGTTAAAACCTAATTCATTTCTTGAGGGCCATAGACAAGCTATTGCGGGGCGATTAACTCCTGGAGATTTACGTAAGCGAAGCATGGATAGTGCCATTAGGGCGCCAGTATTTCCACAGCTAACACATACATTCGCCTCGCCCATCCGAACAGATTGAATTGCAGACCACATAGAGGTATTCTTTCCATGCCGTATTATGTAGCTCGGTTTCTGATCCATAGAAACAATTTCTTTGGCATCTACGATTCGGCATTTGTCACGAATACTTTTACCTTCAATTAGTTTTGATAATGTGGGTAAATCACCATGAATTATGAACCTCGCTTTAGGGTTCATAGTTAATGACTTAGCTATACCAAGTACAACTTCTCTGGGACCGAGGTCTCCTCCCATCGCGTCAACTGATATTATAGGTTTTGTTTTTTCCAATTATCCGCCCGTAACCAAACTGAAGTGTTGCAGTTAGGTTATGCTTAAGCGGCGTCGTCGTCTAGGTCGACTTCCTCATTAATTGCAACAACTGCACGCTCCGCATAAAATCCACATGATGGACAGATGTGATGAGGTCTTTTAAGTTCACCACAGTTTTGGCATTCGTTTGCTGTTTCCGCAGATAATGAGTCGTGAGAACGACGATTGTTTCTACGTGATGTGGATACTCTATTTTGTTGGACGGCCATAAATTTATCCTGATTTTAAAAGCTTATATGTTAAAAATTACTTGTGTTTCGACGGACATAACTGTTTAGACCCGTTTCGTCCACCCTCATTAGTAAAAACATACAAAAAAGGTAAATTTAGTAAATTTAGTAAATTTGGTAGCTTGATATATTGTTTTGAACAAATTACTTTAAACTGTCATCTTGATCTGTCATTTTTTTTCGTAGCGTCGATAGAACTGAAAATGGTTTTATATTTATATTTTTGGGAGAGCTGAATGAGCTTTCTGATAGTGAAGTATCAGTGCTTTTCCTTGATCTTGGATATAAAGGGGCATTCAAGATTATTTCCTCAGTAATAATTTCTAAGAGATTTATCTTACTGCTTAATATTTCGTAGTCGGCGTTTAAAACAGTTTCATCCGTTCTCATATGCAAATTTTCCCAACCTTTAATAAACAAGCGTTCAACGGCTGTTGAGATTTGAGTGTCAATTGGCTGTAAAGTGGTTACGCAGGGCTGAGTTACTACTGCTTTTAGACGCGCTATCAATTTCCAGTTATCTTTTTGTATTCGCTCTAATTTACCAACAAAAAGAAGCTTTTTTAATCCTAATAAATTGCACTCTTTAACAAGTATTTTTGTATCGCTAGTCTCAAGTGTAATATTAAAATCATATTTTTGTAATGTGTTCAGTTTGGTAACTATTATTTCTGTCTGATTAGGCATGGCAAGTGATCTTTCTTGAAAACATGTAGAGTAATCTATAAGGCTAGTATCAACAACATTCAAAATAAAAGAGTAAAAGAGTAAAGGAGTTCAGGGTGCTTAAAAAGAACTGGTTTATCAGAATCATTATTTTCGGCACTATTAATGTGTTTCTTTTATCTTGCTCCCAAAACATCCAAAACCATGGCCACATTCCACCGAGCTCAGAATTAAAAATGATTGAAGTTGGAGTCGACACAAAAAAATCTGTTGAAGAGTTAATTGGTAGACCCAGCACGACGGGGGTTTTGCAAAATAAGAGCTGGTATTATGTGGGTAACACAATGCAACATTATTCTTGGAGAGAGGTAAAAGAAATAAAACGGGTAGTCGTTGCCATTAGATTTTCACAATCAGGTGTAGTCGAGAATATTGAAAAATTTAGCTTGACTGACGGTCAGGATATCAAAATTTCTTCACGGATTACAGGAAGAACAGTTAAGGACAATACCTTTTTGATGCAACTTTTGGGTAGTTTTGGACGTATAGATATTCCAGAGATGCTCCAAGATAAGTAGATTTAAGTCTCTTTGACTTCTTTAAAGGAAAGAGCACCACCGTTTATACAATACCTTAACCCTGTGGGGGCGGGGCCATCAGGAAACACGTGTCCTAGGTGCCCTTCGCACTTGAAACAATGAGCTTCTGTCCGAGTCATCATTAAGCTGTTATCGATACTTTCTTCCACGACGTTAGTTTCTATTGGTTGAAAAAAAGAAGGCCAACCACTTCCTGATTCGAATTTAGCATTTGAACTGAAAAGCTCAGCTCCACACCCAAGACAACAGTAAACACCTGCTATTTTTGGAAAATCATCACTTGTAAAAGCTCTTTCAGTACCATGTTCTCTAAGAATTTTGTAGGCTCTTTCGGATAATTGACTTTTCCACTCTTGGTTTGATTTTATAAGTTTTTTCATTAAGTAAACCTTATTTTTTTGTTTTTTATGTTGAAAAAATTACTGGTAAAATTCGAGTGACTTTTATTTAACCTAATACGGGAAAACAAGTAATATTTTTTCTACAAAAACTTATATAGGAAAATATATAATGATGTTTATATGTCTCAGCGCGTATTTCGAAGCTAGATTTTTAATGATTTATGCTTTGATTGGTTGACGGATTACCAGCCAAACGTTAGCGAATTTTTATGGCTTCGTCACCTTTGATACAATTAAATAATATTTCCCTAACCTTTGGGGAGAACCCTTTATTTTCAAATGTAAACTTAGTTGTGGATCGCGCAGACCGAATTGCTCTTGTTGGTCGAAATGGATGTGGAAAATCTACATTGATGAAGGTCTTAGCTGGTTCGGTAGAAGCAGATTCTGGATCACGAATTATGTCACCTGGAACTAACCTTTCTTATATGGAACAAGATCCAGACATGCGAAACTTTAGCACTTTGGGAGATTATGCCAGTAGCTCTCTAACCTCCCATGAGACCTATAAGTTGGAGGCTTTTTCTAGTGGACTAAAACTAAATTTAGATTCACCAGTGGTGTCTGCATCTGGAGGAGAAAAACGGAGAGCGTCATTAGCAAAATTGTTGGCGGAAGAACCAGAAGTTATGCTATTAGATGAGCCGACCAATCATTTGGATATCGAGGCAATTTTTTGGTTGGAGGCTGAACTTAAGAGAATAAAATCAGCCTTTATACTGATTAGTCATGACAGGACATTTTTAAGTGCCCTCTCAAAAAGTACTGTTTGGATAGATAGGGGGGAAACAAGGAGGCAGAATAAAAGCTTTGGGGCTTTTGAGGATTGGCGTGACCGTTTGTGGGAAGAAGAAGACGTAGCACGACACAAGTTAAATCAAAAAATTAAGACAGAGGCTAGATGGGCAGTAGAGGGAATTAGTGGGCGGCGCAAACGTAATATGGGACGTGTAAGAGCCTTAAAGTCGTTAAGGAGTGATAGATCCAGTCAAATTATCCGTCAAGATGTGGCGTCAATGGTATTGGAGACTAATACCAAAAGTGGAAGGCAAACTATAGTTGCAAATAAAATATCCAAGTCCTTTGAAAATAATCAAATCATTACGGATTTTTCTTTAAAAGTCGGTAGTGGTGATAAAATAGCTATTGTAGGCCCAAATGGAGCAGGAAAAACCACATTACTTAATCTTTTAACAGGTCAAATGAAACCTGACAAAGGAACAGTTAAACTAGGTACAAATTTACGCACAGCGGTTTTTGATCAGAATCGCGAAGTACTAAACCTCGACAGCACTTTATGGGAAAGCTTAACTGACTCTTCTGAAACGGAGGTTATAGGTAAGGGAGATTTTGTAAATGTTCGGGGTACTCCAAAGCATGTGGTGGGTTACCTAAAGGATTTTCTTTTTAGTGAAGATCAGCTGAGATCACCTGTAAGCTCCCTGTCTGGTGGAGAAAAAGCTAGACTAATGCTAGCGAGGATCATGGCAAAAGAATCAAATTTATTAGTACTCGATGAACCCACTAACGACCTAGACATAGAGACTTTGGATTTACTGCAAGAGCTTATTGCTGACTATGAGGGGACAGTCTTGCTCGTAAGCCATGATAGAGATTTTATCGATCGGGTTGCAACAACCACAATCGCAATTCGTGAAAATGAAGCGGTAGTATATGCCGGTGGATGGACAGATTATTTAATTCAAAGTGGTAATCAACCATCCTCAGAAAGATTAGAAGATAAGAAATTTTTAAAAGTAAAGAACATAAATAATTCAAAATCCAAGAAAGAGAAATTAGAGGGTTTGACCTTTACAGAGGTGCATAGGTTAAAAACATTACCGGATAATATTGAAAAAATTGAAAATGAAATTAATAAATTAACAGAACTTTTATCTGACCCAGGTCTCTTCTCTAAAGATTTTAAGAAGTTCTCAAAGTTTTCATTGGGCTTAGTAGAAAGACAGAAAACCTTATCTGAGTTGGAAGAAGAGTGGTTAAATTTAGAAGAAAAAAATAGTAAGGGATCAGATGCCTAGAATTAGTTTAGATGAGATACAAAGTGTAACGATCAAAGCACTATTGAACCATGGTGCAAGAGAGTGGATAGCAACTTCTGTTTCAAAAGCGGTCAGAAGAGCTGAAGAAACTGGTAATGTAATTTGTGGTCTCTACTACTTACAAAGCTACTGTGACCAATTAGTATCGGGACGGGTAAGAGGAGATGTTGAACCAGTTGTCGAGAAAACTCGCGAGGGAGCCGTGAAATCGGATGCGCTTTTTGGATTTTCACAACCAGCCTTTGATATGGGGTATTTAGTAGCTATAGAAGCGGCAAAGAAAAATGGTATTTCAAGCTTTGCTGTTGCAAATGCCCATACGTGCACTTCTCTAGGGTACTTTACAGAAAAAATAGCTCATGAAGGACTGATCGGACTTGGTTTTACAAATGCGTCCTCTGTAGTTGCTCCTCCCGGTGGTAACTCTCCGGTTATTGGTACAAACCCAATTGCTATGACAGTTCCAGGAGAGGCTAAGCCATCAATGCATTTTGATTTCTCTACTTCCGCTGTAGCTCTTGGTAAGATTACAATGGCAAAGGCTGCAGGTGATATGATACCTGAGGGATGGGCTGTGGATTCAGAAGGTAGGCCTACAACTGACCCAGTAAAAGCTCTGAGTGGGACTTTAGTTTCTGCAGGAGGATATAAAGGCTGGGGCTTTGGTTTAATGTCTGAGATTTTTGCTGCAGGCTTGACTGGATCTGTAAATTCGCTTGATATAAAAGGCTTAAAGTCACCTGATGGACCACCTCATGGTATTGGTCAGTATTATATTATAATTGATACTAAAACATTTACTAACGAATTTGATGAAAAGTTTCAGAAAGTTTCTGATGCAGTATCTATGCAACCTGGGACAAGAATTCCTGGTTCAACCCGTGTTGAGTTAAGTTCGGTAGATGTTTCAGATGATCTTTGGAGAAGTGTTGAGAATTTAACTTAAGGTTAGTTCTTTGATAAAAAGTGATAACTAGTATGTAGCTCTTCCACCTGAAATGTCAAAAGTAGCGCCAGTACTAAATGAATTTTCAGCACTTACTAACCATACTATCATGTTTGAAATCTCTTCTACCTCAACAAATCTACCTCGAGGAATTTTGGAAAGCATGTATGAAATATGCGTCTCAGTCATTTGATCAAATATTGGGGTGCGGGCAGCCGCTGGTGTTACGCAGTTAACAGCAATATTTCTGTCTGCGTTTTCTTTTCCTGCCGATTTCGTAAAACCAATGACACCGGCCTTTGATGCGGAATAAGCTGCAGCATTTGGATTCCCCTCTTTTCCAGCTACCGAAGCAATATTGACTATTCTTCCGTAATTCTGATCTCGCATACTTTTAATTATAGCTTTATTAACATTATAAGTACCAGTTAAGTTTATTTTTATAACATTTTCCCACTCATTGTTATCATAGCTATGGATTGGTTCATTTACCCCAGCGATCCCGGCAGAGTGAACTAAAATAGTAACTGGCCCGAAAGCTTTCTCCGTATTTTTTAATGCCCTTTCGACTGAAGAAAAATCTGTAACATCGCAGTGTTCAGCATGAATATCTTTGCTTAAGTTTTTTACAGCACTCTGGTTTTGATCTTGGTTTATATCCCAGGATGCTATCTTAGCTCCAGCTGCGTATAACCTCTCTATTACTGCAAAACCAATCCCTTGGGCTCCTCCTGTAACAACTGCTACTTGACCTTTTAGGTTATAAGTATTCATTTTTTACTCCATTATCAAAACTAAGTAATCCATTAATTAAATATCAACATTTTCAACAAATCGAGCATTTTTCTGAATATAATCAAATCGTAATTCGGGTTTTTTTCCCATCAATTGTTCAACTAGATTAGAAGTCTCACCAGGCTCATCCTCATCCATAATAACTTTTATTAAGGTTCTAGATGTTGGATCCATGGTGGTACTCTTTAAATCTTTAGCATCCATTTCACCTAACCCTTTGAACCGCGATACATCAATTTTTCCTTTTCCGCCGATACCTTTATCAATCAAGACATCTTTTTCTTCTTCACTTAGACAGTAGGTTCTATTTGCACCTTGCGTAAGTCTAAAGAGAGGGGGACATGCTAAGTACAAATGCCCTTGATCTATAAGCGGGCGCATTTGGGTGAAGAAAAAAGTCATCAAGAGTGTCGCGATATGTGCACCATCTACGTCAGCATCTGTCATAATAATAATTTTCTCGTACCGTAAATCGTCAACGTTAAACCTAGTTCCCATACCCACTCCAAGTGCCTGGCAAAGATCGTTAATTTCTGCGTTAGTTCCTATTTTTGAAGATGCGGCCCCGAGAACATTAAGTATTTTTCCCCTTAGGGGAAGGAGCGCTTGGTTGGAACGATTTCGCGCCATTTTTGCAGAACCTCCGGCTGAATCACCTTCTACTATAAATAACTCTGTGCCATCTTTTGAACGTGACGAGCAGTCTACTAATTTACCTGGTAATCTTAATTTTTTTGTTGCTGATTTTCGAGCTGTTTCTTTTTCTTGACGCCTCTTTAGTCTCTCTTCAGAGCGAAGAATTAAGAAATCTAGTATTGCACCTGCAGATTTTGTATCGGCAGCTAACCAATTGTCAAAATGATCTCGAACTGAGTTTTCTACCAAACGCTGAGCATCAACCGTCGCAAGTCGGTCTTTGGTTTGCCCTACGAATTCTGGCTCACGGATAAAACAAGATACTAATGCGCATCCGCCTGTTAAAAGGTCTTCCTTGGTGATTTGAGAAGATTTTCTGTTAGATATTAGATCACCGTAAGATCTAATTCCTTTGAGAATTGCATTCCAAAAGCCTAATTCATGAGTTCCACCTTCGGGTGTTGGCACAGTGTTGCAATACGATTGAATGAAGCCATCTCGCGCGGGTGTCCAGTTAATAGCCCACTCTACTTTTCCTGGCGTATTAAACTTAGTGTTGAAATCCACATTCCCACTAAAGTTTTGACTAGAATACGTGGAGCTTTCACCCAGTGTTTCACGTAAATAATCAGACAACCCTCCTGGAAAATGAAAACTCGCCTCGATTGGGGTTTGTCCATCATCTATTTCACTTTTCCACCTAATTTCCACACCAGAGAATAAGTACGCCTTTGATTTAACTGAATTATAGAGCCGTGAGGGTTTTAGCTTGTGATCACCAAAGATATCTGGATCTGGATGAAACGTAATTGTTGTTCCTCGTCTATTCTGTGCCGTACCTATTTTTTTAACAGGTGCTAATGGTACACCTCTAGAAAAACTCTGCTCATAAAGCTCTTTATTCCGTGCAACCTGCACAACCATTGAGTCACTTAATGCATTAACTACTGACGCACCCACCCCATGAAGGCCTCCAGAAGTTTGATAACTATCACCAGAAAATTTACCACCAGAATGTAAAGTACACATTATAACTTCTAACGCACTTTTGTTTGGAAATTTGGGGTGAGGTTCCACTGGAATTCCTCGACCATTGTCTCGAATTGTTGCCGAAAAATCGGAGTTTAACTCTACCTCAATTCTATTGGCAAACCCTGCTACGGCCTCATCCATAGAGTTGTCCAGTATTTCAGAAATAAGATGGTGTAGGGCGCGTTCATCAGTGCCACCAATATACATCCCTGGTCTCTTTCGAACCGGTTCAAGTCCTTCTAATATCTCAATTGATGAGGCGTTATAGCTATCCAGTCTCGAAGACGAGATAAGGTCTTTTTTCATATGGCTGCTCTTTTTATTGTTTTGATTATTTATGACAGACAGTTAGCTTTAAGAAAAGACCTAGATAAATTTTAAAGTTAAACAGGATGTACAATTCCCTTGCATTTAAGACTTTAAAAACTTAATCGAAATTATGTTCCCATCTAAAAACCTTAGATATCAATTTAAATCGACACTCTCATTGGGTCTGCCGTTGATAGCTATGACCTTAACACAATCAGTTATTCATTTAATAGACACGATTATGGTCGGTTGGTATGGAGTGACCGAACTTGCAGCAGCTGTTCTTGGAACAACTTTCTTTTTTGTATTTTTTATTATGGGCTCTGGATTTGCGGCGGCGGTAATGCCTCTAGTCTCTGAGGCTGTGGCTGGGGGTAAAGAAGTAGTTATACGTCGAGTAACTCGAATGGGCATGTGGCTGTCTGTTTTGTATGCAATATGCTCTATCCCTATAATATTCTTTTCAGGCAAAATATTAGAACTTTTAGGGCAAGATCCCGAACTCTCTAATATGGCACAAACCTATCTACGATATGTTTGTGTAAGTATGGCGCCAGCACTTATTATTATGGTGTTGCGAAGTTATTTGTCTGCTCTGGAGAGAACTACTGTATTTCTTTGGATCATAATAAGTTCGTTGCTACTTAATACCACCCTAAATTGGGTGTTGATTTTTGGAAATTTAGGGATGCCAGAGCTTGGTTTGGTCGGAGCAGCATTAGCTTCTACCATTACGCAAATTATTACTACCCTAATTTTGATTATATACATTATAAAAGATAAGGAACTCTCTAAATATGCTATTTTTAAGAGAATTTATAAGATAGATTGGAACGTATTTGGGACAGTTTTTAATCTAGGTTGGCCAATAGGTTTAACATGGTTGGCAGAAGTGTTGTCGTTTGCAGGAACAGCTATAATCATTGGTTTAATTGGTACTATTCCATTAGCGGCTCACGGGATTGCTCTTCAAATTGTCTCTATCAGTTTTATGTTTCACCTTGGTTTAAGCCAGGCCTGTACTGTAAAAATTAGCTATTACCTTGAGAAAAAAGATATCGATAGTTTAGGTAAGGGGATAATAGCTGCCTTCGTGCTGTCATTAATGTTGGTTATACTCGCTGTGTTGATATTTCTATTCTTACCCGAACAAATCCTAGGGGCTTTTTTGGCTCCAGATGACCCTTCACGAGGTTTAATAATAGCTTTAGGAACTACTTTACTTATGATGGCGGCTATTTTTCAAGTTTTTGATTCTGGGCAAGTGATGATTTTAGGGTCTTTGAGGGGTTTTAAGGATACTAAAGTTCCGATGCTTATGGCTGCATTTGGATATTGGGCCGTTGGCCTACCCTCGAGTTACTATTTTGGTATTTATTTAGAGTTCGGAGCGCCTGGGGTATGGGTTGGGTTAGCTGTAGGTTTAGCACTAGTATGTTGTCTGTTGGGTTTAAGGTTAAAGTTTATTTATAAAATGTTAAATTTTTAACTTTTCTATAATGCTAAAACTCACCACCCTATCACCCAATCCTATGTCAATTCTGAGCAGAATTTATGAATACGTTTGAATGCTTCATTTAAATCTTTGTCAGAAGTTGCGTAACTGACCCGAAAGTTTGGAGACAAACCAAAAGCAGCTCCAAAAACAACGGCTACACCAGTTTCCTCAAGTAATTGGGTTGCAAAGATCTCATCATTTTCGATGACTACACCTGCTGAAGTACTTTTACCAATGCATCCAAGTATTGAAGGATAGACGTAGAAAGCTCCTTCTGGTGTCAAGCAAGATATACCAGGAGTATCATTTAATAACTTGACTGCTAAATCTCTTCTTCTTTTAAACGTCTTATTATTTTCTGGAATGAATGTTTGGGGTCCATCTAATGCCTCAACTGCTGCCCATTGACTGACTGTGCATGGGTTTGAAGTCGACTGAGATTGTATTTTACGCATTGCTGAAATTAAATGTTCAGGGCCACCAGCATAACCAATCCTCCACCCTGTCATTGCATATGCCTTGGAGACTCCATTTACAGTCAAAGTTCGTTCGTAAAGCTTGGGCTCTATTTCTGCAGGTGTGCAAAATTTAAAATTATCGTAAGTTAGATGCTCATACATGTCATCTGACATCACCCAGACATGTGGGTGCCGCATTAATACTTCTGTTAGCTCAGTCAATTCAGCTTTACTATAACCAGCACCAGTTGGATTTGAAGGTGAGTTAAATATAAACCATTTTGTTTTATCCGTAATTGTATTTTCCAATTGCTCAGCAGTTAACTTGAAATTATTTTCAATTGAAGCCTCTGCCAGGACAGGAGTTCCACCAGCTAGTAATACCATATCGGGGTAACTCACCCAGTAAGGGGTAGGAATTATTACCTCATCACCGTCATTCATTGTAGCCATTAGGGCATTATACAAAATTTGCTTTCCGCCTGTTCCGATGCTTATCTGAGTTGGGGCGTATAACAAAGAATTATCTCTTTTAAACTTTCTACAAATGGCCTCTTTTAGTTCGATCATGCCATCAGGAGCCGTGTATTTAGTTTTACCTTTTGAAATTGCATCATTAGCTGCTAGTTTTATATTTTCTGGTGTATCAAAATCTGGCTCGCCTGCGCCTAAACCTATTACATCTTTTCCGGCCTGTTTGAGCTCAGCTGCTTTTTGCGTCACGGCGATTGTTGGTGATGGTTTTACTCGAGACAAATTACTTGATAGGAACGACATAGATAACCTCATTGTTAATACTCTCGCTATAACTCATAATTAGGCTTGCAGTGCTCTTCAAGAGATTAATTTTTTTATAAAAGGAAATGGTAGTGGAAAGCCTAACTGAAAATGAATATTACACGAATGAAAATGCAACTTTTGGTGATCGCATTTATGCTGCGAGGGAAGCTGTTGGGTTAAGTCAGTCTGCTTTAGCAAGTAGGTTAGGCGTGAACCTTAAGACAATAAAGAAATGGGAAGAGGATATTACTGAACCTCGAGCTAATAAGTTACGAATGGTCTCAGGTTTGCTAAATATTTCAATTACATGGTTATTAATAGGTGAGGGTATTGGACCTCAAGGACTAGAATCAACAACCCCGATCTCAGCTGATTTAAATGAGATATTAGTTGAATTGCGGCATACTAAGTCTGAACTTTTACGTCTTACTCAACATTTAGATGTAGTTGATAAGAAGCTCAGAAGATTAGGAAACAAACCTAGTGAGTGAAATTAGAGAGATAAAGCTTAAGCGAATTCGAATGAGATCTTGGCGCAGGGGTACAAAAGAGATGGATCTTATTCTGGGGGGGTTCTCTGATTTTAAGTTAAACAGTCTTTCTGATAGTGAACTTTCAGTTTATGACAAGCTATTAGATGAAAGTGACAATGATTTGTATGCCTGGTGTTCTGGGCAGTTGAATGCACCTTCTATTTATGAATCATTATTAAACAGAATTATGAAGAATTAGATTTTATGTATTAATTTTTAAGTTTTAAAAATTTATTTTTTCTGGATTCTATTTATTTTTTTCTGAAGTTCTTTTTTTACCCTAATTGATTTCGTTAGTGTTAATATTACGAAGCAGGTTATTACTATTAGAGAAATAACGTACGCACTTATCACTGTATTACTGTAGCTTCCAAGATCAGGCATTATAAAAATATGTTCCTATAAAAGAGTTTTAGGTTAACCTAGTTTGTTTACTGCTAGTACCTTTGAGAGTTGTTTTAGACGGATCTCTGTTCGTGTCTTTATTAATAGGAGAGTAACAAAAAGAAATAAAAACCCTGCTATACTTATTATTAATGGAAACCAAAAAACATTTGAGATATTTTCTTCTTTATCTAATGAAAGTGAAGCTCCTTGATGAAGGCCTTGATTCCAGAAATTGACGGCATAACGACTTAGGATAGCAAATACAGAACCAACCAAACATAGCAGTGAGGCAAGGTCTGCAACTTTGTCATGGTTATCGACAGACTGCCATAATGCGATGTACCCAAGGTAAAAGAAAAATAAAATTAAAAATGAGGTTAGACGTGGGTCCCAAGCCCAAAAAGTACCCCACATAGGCTGCCCCCATATGGCACCTGTAATTAGGGCAACTATTGTCATTATAAGACCTATAGGAGCAGCCGATTTTGAGATAAGTACGGAGACGTGATGACGTCTGATTAACCATATTAAAGACCCTACTAGCATTACAAACCAAGTATTTATTGCGATCAGTGCTGAGGGCACGTGGAGATAGATTATTTTTACAGTCGAACCCATACGAAAGTCATCTGGTGTAAAAAAAAATCCCCAAATTAATCCAATACTAATCAATAATACTGTAAGAATAGAAAAAACAGGTAATAATTTTCCTGATATAGCCATAAATTTATTTGGATTAGTGTATTTCCAAAATGACATCTAGATTACCTTTTTCTTCTGATATTTAGTTTGGTTTGAGTTATCCCACTTCATCTGTAAAGTCCTAACGTAAGTTGATTTTTATTGCCGCACCTGTAAGGATTGGTAAAATAGCTATTGAACTAGCTGTTATTGCTATCAAAAATACTAATGGTGTGGTAACTGGCAAGTCCATCATGCTTTTTCGTATTACTTCTGTGCCAAATATTAAAGTGGGGATATAGAGGGGTAGAACTAGTAGTGATAGTAGAAGGCTTCCACGTTTCAACCCCAGCGTAAGTGAAGCTGCAAATGCACCTATCATAGATAGAGCTGGAGTCCCCGAAAGCAAAGAAATTATTATCCATATAGCGCCTTCCTTAGATATTCCGTAAAGAATGCTGGCAATGGGCACTAGGAGTATCAATGGAAGACACGTGGTTAACCAGTGGGCGAAAGTTTTAGCAAGTATAGTCCCTTCAATGGGTAAAGGAGAGATACTTAAAACCTCTAGAGTTCCATCTTCAATGTCTAACTGAAAAATTCGATCTAGCGATAGCAGACAAGCCAAGAGCACACCCACCCAGAAAATCCCAGGTGCTATGGTGATAAGGATTTTTTTACTAGGCTCTAAACTTAACGGTATTATTACGAGTATGATTAAAAAAAATGCAATACCTAGGATTAAACTACTGCCTGTACGGAAGGCTAGGGTTAAATCTCTTTTTAACAAAGTTAACATTGTAAGTCGTCTAACTTAATTGAAGGAGACTTAAATGAATTTAAATCTATTGTTTGGAGGTTGTTCAAGGGTAGTTCTAATTTCAGATGAGTACTTATGATTGCTGTTCCTTGTTTATCAAGATGATGACATAAGATTTTTGAGAACAATTCAACATTCTGTTTATCAAGTGAAGTAGTTGGCTCATCAAGAATCCAACAAGTGCGCTGACTTAAGTGAATTCTGGCAAGTGCTACTAGCCTTTTCTGTCCAGCCGAAAGGCTATTTACTTCTAAAGTTAGAATATTTTCTAACTTAAAAGAAGATATAGTGTCGTCAATGTTGTCTGAGCCGTAAATATTTTCCCAAAATATTAAATTCGCTATTACGGATAAATTCTCTTTAAGGGCATTCGAGTGACCGAGGTAGACATGTGTCCCCAGTTCAAGAGATATTATTCCAGACATTGGAGGGTTCAATCCACTTAGACATCGAAGTAAGGTTGATTTTCCAACACCATTCTCGCCTTGGAAAATTATTGCTTTCCCATTATTACAGGCAAACTCTATGTTCGAAAGAAGAGGGATGTCTTGATATCCACAAGATAAATTTGAAACTGCGAATGCCATGAGTTAACTTAACCGATAGCTTAAGACGCTTAAAGGCCTCAATATAAAAAGATTAATGAATTTTTCGTTTCATGTATGAAATCTCAAATTAACAGGGATTCATATTCTATGCTTGAATTGAAATAAATCATAAGGCAAGAGTAGATCATATTTATTGTGTGCTTAATTAGGAGCTAGTTATGTCAATCCATGTTGGAAATGATTCTTCAGGAACCCGCCGGGAGCTAAAGGTAAATGGAAAAACTTTCTCCTATTACTCATTAGATGCTGCTGAAAAAGCTGGGTTAGGAACATTCTCAAAACTCCCAGCATCTTTAAAAGTTGTTTTAGAAAATATTTTAAGGTTTGAAGATGGCAAAACAGTATTTCAAGATGATATTGTGGCTTTTTCTGACTGGGCAAAAAACGGGGGCAAGAGTGATCGTGAGATTGCATATCGACCAGCTCGAATCTTACTTCAAGATTTTACGGGGGTTCCGGCCGTTGTAGATTTGGCGGCAATGCGTGATGGGATAGTTTCGCTAGGTGGAGATCCAGATAAAATTAATCCGTTAAATCCAGTTGATTTAGTTATTGATCATTCTGTTATGATTGATGAATTTGGAAATGCGCGGGCGTTTCAAATGAATGTCGATCGTGAATATGAGAGAAACCTTGAACGGTATACTTTTCTTAAGTGGGGACAATCGGCATTTAATAATTTTCGAGTCGTACCTCCTGGAACTGGAATATGCCATCAAGTAAATTTAGAGTATCTTTCCAAAACGGTATGGTCTGATACAGATCAATTTGGTGAAATGGTTGCCTACCCAGACACTTTGGTCGGGACAGACTCACATACCACAATGGTTAATGGAATGGCTGTTTTGGGTTGGGGGGTTGGAGGTATTGAAGCTGAGGCGGCAATGCTAGGTCAACCGATTTCAATGCTAATACCAGAGGTAATAGGATTTAAACTTACAGGCTCAATGGTTGAAGGCACAACTGGTACGGATCTTGTGTTAAAAGTTGTCCAGCTGCTGAGGAATAAAGGGGTAGTGGGCAAGTTTGTTGAATTTTTTGGAGAGGGCTTAGATAATCTACCGTTGGCTGATCGTGCAACGATTGGAAATATGGCTCCTGAATATGGGGCCACATGTGGATTCTTTCCAGTTGATGATGAAACTTTACGCTACCTACACACAACTGGACGAGATGAGGAAACTATAGCCCTAGTAGAAGCTTATGCAAAGGTAAATGGTTTCTGGCGTGGCCCGGATTATCACCCCATTTATACGGATACGTTAGAGTTAGATATGACAACGATTGTTCCAGCTATTTCTGGTCCTAAAAGACCACAGGATTATGTGGCTTTAGATGTAGCGAAAGAGGCCTTTGGACATGAAATGCAGAGTAATTTTAAGCGACCCTTAGGTAAACAGATCAATGTTTCTGGAGAAAATTATTCAATGGAGTCTGGGAAAGTCGTTATTGCCTCCATTACTTCATGCACCAATACGTCTAATCCATATGTAATGATTGCAGCTGGTCTCGTGGCGCGAAAGGCTCGTGCACTAGGTTTGAATAGAAAGCCCTGGGTAAAAACATCTCTTGCTCCAGGATCTCAAGTCGTTTCTGCTTATTTGGAAGCGGCTAATTTGCAAGAAGACTTCGATGCACTAGGCTTTAATTTGGTTGGGTATGGATGCACTACATGTATTGGAAACTCTGGCCCTATTCAAAAAGAAATATCGGATGCAATTACAAAAGGTGATTTAGTTGCGACAGCAGTACTGTCTGGTAATAGAAACTTTGAAGGGCGTATCAGCCCTGATGTTAGAGCCAACTATCTGGCATCACCACCATTAGTGGTTGCTTATGCTATTGCAGGCACATTAGATGTTAATCTATCTGTGGACGCTTTGGGGCAAGACAAAAATGGTAAAGATGTATTCTTAAAAGATATTTGGCCGACCACAGCAGAGGTTGCCGAATTAGTTTCGCGAACTGTTACACGAGATGCATTCCAGTCTAAATATGCTGATGTCTTTAAAGGGGATGAAAAGTGGCAAAGTGTTGAGACGACTGATAGTCTATTATACGATTGGCCAACAGCATCCACTTATGTTCAACATCCACCATATTTTAAAGAAATGAGTTCAGAGCCTGGGACAATTAGTAATGTAACGGATGCAAGAGTTCTAGCGTTACTTGGCGATATGATAACAACAGATCATATAAGTCCTGCTGGCTCATTTAAAGAAACAACACCAGCAGGGAAATATTTAATTGAGCGCCAAGTTCAACCTAGAGAGTTTAATTCGTACGGCTCAAGGAGAGGCAATCATGAGGTAATGATGAGAGGAACTTTTGCTAATATTCGAATTAAAAATGAAATTTTGGATGGCACAGAAGGTGGTTACACAAAAGGCCCTGATAATAGTGAAATGTCTATTTATGACGCTTCAATGAAATTTCAAGAGGAGGGCACACCATTAGTAATTTTTGGTGGCGAACAATACGGGGCTGGTTCATCGCGGGACTGGGCCGCTAAAGGTACAGCCTTACTTGGAGTTAAAGCAGTTATTGCAGAGAACTTTGAGAGAATACATAGATCAAATCTAGTAGGGATGGGTGTTATTCCATTTGAATTTACTAATGGCCAAACAAGAACCTCTCTGAAATTAACTGGAGATGAAATCGTATCTATTACTGGGTTAGAAGAAAACTTAAGACCATTGTCCCAGGTGCCCTGCCAAATAGTTTATAAAGATGGTTCTATTGAAAATATTACTCTTAAGTGCAGAATCGATACAGAAGTAGAAATCGAATATGTTCAAAATGGTGGAGTTTTACATTATGTTTTACGAAACCTTGCAAAGAAAAATTAGGGGTTTTTGATACGTCCATCAGGTTTCCACCGTCGATGAATCCAAAACCACTGACCCATATGCTCTTTAACTAGAGCTTCAAGTGAGTCGTTTAATTCTTGAGTCATTTTTTCAGGGGTGCTGTGGATAATTGATTTTTCACATATTATTTTAAAATCAATTCCATTAGGCAATCTTAACCCATATATAGGGATGATTACTGCATTATATTTGAGGGCAAGATCTGCTGCAGAAAGACCTGTTAGTGCGGTTTTTCCGAAATACTTTAATGGTGCACCGTCTCTCATGTGTTGATCTATTAAAAACCCAGCCATTCCCCCTTGACGAAGAAACTTTATTAGGTCCGATAAACCTTTTCTGCCTCTAGGGAATATTGGCGTTCCAATTTTTGAAATGGCGCTTTCATACCATGTATTGAAATATCCATTATTCATTTCTCTATAGAGAGCCCCTACTTTAAAACCCTTTTTGGTCAGAGCGGCACGCGGTGCATCATAGTTTCCAAAATGGCCAGTAACTAGAATAACAGGTCTTCCCTGTTTTTTTGCATTTTCTAACTCAACAAAACCAGGCCCAGTTATCTCCGAATTTTCTGCGCGGGTCATAAAGGCTTCCCCAGAAAAAATCTCTATTAATGTGCGGCCAGAATTATTTGGAACAGCTTTAACAAGACGTTCCACCTCTTGAGAAGATAATTCTGGGCATACGTACCTTAGGTTTTTTCGAATTCGATTAGAGTATCCTACTACAGGTGACACTAAAGAGGCGATCACCCATCCGGAGAATGGTACTCGCATTTTATAGGGTAATAGCAAGGTTAACTTAATTAGTGTTCGAATAATGATACTTACAAGAAAGTCAGTAGTATTCTTTCGTCCACCTGATGTTTTACCTAATGCCATCTTTAAACAGTTCTTCCGTGTGGTTAGCTATATTGCTATGAATGAAAATAGTTAGACACCTAGGTTTCTTGTATCACTCCTGTGCCAATCATACTATCTCTACTAACTAACTTCCGGAGCTCGACTTCTGACATTTCTGCAGTTGATTCAGGTCGAAGCGGAAGCACAAGATATCTCATATCTGCTGTGCTATCGTGAACTCTTACTACTGTGGATTCTGGGAGAGACACCCCAAACTCAGTTAAAACTGCTCGTGGTTCTTTCACTGCGCGGCTTCGATACTCTTTAGTCTTATACCAATCTGGTGGCAGACCCAGTAAATTGCGTGGGTAGCAAGAACACAAAGTACATACTACTAAGTTATGACTATTTAATGTATTTTCGACTACTACTAAATGCATTGGCCCTATTTCAAAACCCATTTCCTCTGCGGCACTGGCACCATTTTTTAGTAACCTTTGCTTAAAGTCAGGATCCACCCAAGCACGGGCAACTACAGCAGCTCCATCTGCTGGAGAGCGAGAGTCCATTAAATCTATTTGTTGATTGATTTCAGGTGCTGAGAACTTACCCTTTTCTATCATTAGTTCACGAACAGAAATTTCCATAAGCTGCCAATATGTTAACGGCTCATCATTGTCTTGCCTATAAGGGTGTCCTGACGGACTAAGGTGATCGTGATCGTGATCGTGATTTGGGTGGTCATGTGGCATTTTAAATTTCCTCTATCCAGTGTTCGAAGACTTCTGCGTCTAGTGTATCATTCGAATTTTTTTCGTAATCCGCCCATAGCTCGGTCATTTTAAACCTTACCCTATAAAGACTGTATGAATTTGCATTTAGAGAATACGCAAGCTGCTCAGGGTTTTCAAAAACACCGACACATCTTTCTATTACACCTGTTTTTCCTCGAATATATTTTGGAGTTCTGATGTGCCCAGGAGGAGAAGTATCTTTAATTTTTATCGTGGTCCCATTGCTTAACATTATGGCTTTCCTTTTTGGGCGGCACCATAGGTCTCACCTCGTTTTTTTACTTCTGCCATTTTGCTTCCTAGTTCTTCAATAGAGTAAATCCCTGATTCAATTAAATTTTGATTAATTGCTGCGATCCAGCGTTCATAGTAAGTCATTTTTTCAAATGCATCTGCTCCCATGTCCTCAAGGGCCCGGCGTAAACCATCTACTGTAAAAAGCTTTTTTTTCGTAGATAAACTTAAGAGAGCATCCACACGTTTTTCCCAGATGGAAAAATCATGCTGAGCTTTGTCTATTTGACCAGCGGGAAAGCCACCCATGTCATGCCATCTTTGTTCTGGATTTTTCATTTTTTCCATTACTTTACCTTTATTTATTGCGGTTTATCTTCTGCTAGTGAATTAATTTGATCTGATAGATGAGGCATAGGGAAGCCAGCTTCAACCAAGCATTCCAGTATTTTAGGAGTTGGGATTTCACCAGCCATCGAGAAAGCCCATAAAATAGCAGAGCGTGTACCTGAGGTGCAGTAGGCGAGTGTTTTTATTCCACCAGTTTTCTGATACGAAATAGTATCTAACGAGAGTTGTCCGTTAGAGAGTGGATTATCAAAAAAATTAAGCCCAAGTTTTTCGACGGCTTCTCGAATAACGCCTGGGTCTTCATCAGCACTACACTCATGCGCTGGTCGATTGCATATTACATCAGTGAAACCATTCTCTTTTAAACTATAAATTTCAGATATTTTTATTTGTGAAGAAATAAAAAAAGACGATGTTAGTTTATGATAGTTCATAAGTTTTAACCTTACATTAATAGCTATCTTTGTTTGTTAACGTTGAGACACCCAACATACCAGCTAACATTGAAATAAAAAATAAAAGGCCGTTTAAACCACCAAAGCTTAAGGACGCAACTGCCGGACCGGGGCATAGGCCGGACAATCCCCAGCCAACACCGAAAAACATAGATCCAATAATTAATGGTTTGTTAATTTCTTTTTTAGCTGGGAGCGGTAAATTTTCTCCTAACAAGGTTTTTGTTCTTTTATCTGCTACCTGCCACGCGATAAGCATTGGGATAATAGCGCCTCCCATTACAAACGTTAAAGTTGGATCCCAATCTCCAAAAATATCTAACCACCCTTGTACTTTAAGTGTGTTGGTCATTTGAGAAATATAAAGACCAACTCCGAATAGTCCGCCAACAGTAAAAGCTATTATTTTTTGCATTATATTATTCCAAGAAGTTGTTTGAATATCGCAACAGTTGCGACTCCAACACAAACAAAAACTAAGGTTGCTATAATTCCCCTTAGTGAAAACCTAGAAATTCCGCAGACACCATGACCAGACGTACATCCTCTTGCAAGCCGGGTACCTATTCCTACAAAAATTCCTGAAATTATCACGAGTGGTAAACTATTTGTTAAGTTTGTCTGCGCAGTGATTGCATTTGATATTAAACCCAAAAGGTTGAGGAAAGCTGGGAGACAAATTAAACCTATTAGAAAAAAACCTCGTTCATTTAAAACTCCCTTATTAGCATTCTCAGCAAAGCTGCTTAAAACCCCAGAAGCCCCCATTACCTTCCCTGACATCAAAAGGTATATTGCTCCTGCGCAACCAATCAGTAACCCTCCTATTAGGCCATTAACCCAATCAATTGGCACAACTACTCCCCTTAAGTTAATTTTTTATTCAATTTCTTTATTATTATTCAAATTGCGTAGTAAGTCATTACTTTTATATTTTCTCGTTGGTGTGTTTTCTAAGTTCAGCTCTGGCAACTTGTCTTCGATGCACGGCGTCAGGCCCATCTGCTAGTCTTAGTGTGCGCAGATGAGTCCATTGTCTGGCTAGAGGCGTATCTTGCGATACGCCCATAGCACCAAACATTTGAACGGCCTGATCTGTAATCTCTAAAGCGATCCGAGGTGCCTCAACTTTAATTTGAGATATCCAGGGGGCTGCTGCTCTAGCATCCCCTTGATCCATCATCCAAGCAGTCTTAAGGCATAAGAGACGAGCTTGTTCAATTTGCATGCGAGCATTCGCAATATAATCAAAATTCCCTCCCAGTTGAGCTAAAGGTTTGCCAAAAGCTACTCTAGAAAGAGACCGTTCACACATTATACTAAGAGCTTTTTCGGCCATACCGATAGCTCGCATACAGTGATGAATTCTCCCTGGACCAAGCCGACCTTGAGATATTTCAAACCCTTTTCCCTCACCAAGCAACATATTTTCAACGGGAACCCTAACATTGGTAAATTTGATATGCATATGGCCATGTGGGGCTTCGTCGTCCCCGTACACCTGCATTGCACGTATTTTTTCTATCCCTGGGGTTTTGGCATCTACAACAATCATTGAGTGCTGTTGATGTTTTGGTCCTGAGTATGAGGATCTTACCATAATTATGTAAACTGCACATCTAGGGTCCCCAGCACCAGTTGCCCACCACTTTTCGCCGTTAAGAACATAACTGGTTCCATCGCGTTCACATTTTAGAGAAATATTTGTAGCATCAGATGAAGCGACATTTGGCTCTGTCATCAGGTACGCTGATCTTATCTTTCCATCTAAAAGCGGAGTTAACCAAGTTTGCTTCATTTCTGGAGTGCCGTATTTTTCAAACACTTCCATATTCCCAGTATCAGGGGCATTACAGTTAAAAGTTTCTGGCGCTAAATGAGCTTTGCCCATTTCCTCAGCGAGGTAGGCGTACTCAACTGTACTTAACCCAATCCCTTTACTGCTGTTAGTGAGCCAAAGATTCCATAACCCATTTTCACGGGCTTTTGTTTTTAACCCTTCAACAATCTCTAACTGCCTATCTGTAAACTGCCATCTATCTCCTTTTTCGACCTCGATAAAATATTCATCATCCAATGGAGCAATTTGATCACTTACCATTTTTGAAACCTGGTCGCGTATTGGACGAAGTTTTTCTGAAATTCCCAAATCCATTAACCAACCCCTTTTATTTAATTTAGATCATGTATATTCATCATTAGAATACCGGGCAGGGTTGTCAATTAGGTTTCAAGGGTTAATGATTTTGTTATGGGAAAAGAGATCGAATTAAATGTCACTAATTTAAAAAGTTATTTTTCAACTTATACCCCAAGCTTGGGTGACCTCTTGTCGTTGAAAAAGTTTTCAACAGGTCAATCAAACCCCACTTACAAAGCTATTTTTGCTTCTGGTGAGTATGTTTTGCGTTCTAAGCCACCTGGAAAACTTCTTAAGTCTGCTCACCAAATAGAGCGAGAATTCCGAGTGATGAAGGCATTAAAGGGTAGTGAAGTTCCTGTTCCTACTATGATTCATTTGTCAGAGGATCATGTTTCACCAATTGGAAGAGGTTTTTTTCTAATGGAATTTTCTGAGGGTCGAATATTTTGGGACCCAGCTGTGCCCGAGTGCCCACTAGAAGAGAGGAAAACCATTTATCAGCAAATGGCTAAGGTACTTGGTTGTTTACATAATATAAACCCAACAAACCTTGGTTTAGAGAACTTTGGTCGCCCTGGTAATTATTTTTATCGGCAGACCTCCCGGTGGTATGAGCAGTATAAACAGAGTGCATTAAATGTTGATAATGATATGGTTTATTTAGCGGATTGGCTTTTAGGAAATATGCCTGAAGATGACGGACAGGTTTCTTTAGTGCATGGTGATTATCGACTTGATAATATGATTTTTAAACCCACTTCTTCAGAAGTTTTAGCACTATTGGATTGGGAGCTTGCTACTCTGGGGCACCCTTTTGCCGATCTAGCGTATCAGTGTATGCAATGGAGGTTGCCTCATAACTCAAGCATGCGAGGCCTTGGAGGTTTAAATAAAGAGGAATTGGGAATTCCAAATGAGGAAACTTACGTTTCAATGTATTGCGAGCACCGTGGACAACAGTTTCCTGAAAATTGGAAATTTTGTTTGCTATTTAGTTATTTTAGGTTGGCCGCAATATTAGAAGGTGTTGTTAGGCGGTCTGTAGAGGGAAACGGATCAAATCCAGAGATCGCAAAAACTTATGCTACAGCAATTCCCTTATTGGTAGAACAGGCAAAGTCTTTATTAAACAAATAATTCTATTTTGCTGAACTCTGTACTAGAATTCACGATGAACATCCCCATCTAGCTAAAAACTATGCCAATGATAACAGTCATTAGTCCAATTGCAGATAAAAATAGGGCTAATAAATTAGTTGGGACAACTGATTGTAACGCTGCTTTTAATTCAACATCAGAAAGCTTTGAATTTCGTGCTTTAGCTACTTTGTAGACACAACGAAATAGTATAAAAATACCCACTAAGGTTATAAGGGTTCCAATAGGAATTAAGAATTTCATTTAGCTCTCCAATATAAACCAGTGCCTAAACCGTCTTTTTATTCAAGGCAAGGAAAAGTCCTATTGTGTCTTTGGTAATGTGTTTGTATCGGTATCGCTCAAACTTATAGAAAGGGTTAACTAAAAATGTCTGACACAGCCGCTATTGATAGTACTTACCGAGTTACAGCTGACGAGTTGCGCCAATTTATAGAGAGATTTGAGCGTTTAGAAATGGAACGGAAAGATCTATTAGATCAACAAAAAGAAGTATTAGCAGAGGCAAAGAATAGAGGCTATGATACTAGGGTGATCAAGAAAGTTATGGCTATTAGAAGACGGGACCCTCAAGATGTCCTAGAAGAAGATGCGGTTCTTGATCTATATAAAGAAGCATTAGGGATGTAGGTTTGAAGAATTTTAAATTTTTTGTAGTTAGAAATAGTCTCATGACGGTGATAACTTTGGGTTTATAGTCGGAGAGATGTCAGACCAGAGAGTAAACGAAATCAATTCAGGTTCACCATTAACCAAAGGAGACACCAGATGAGTGACTGGAAAAAAGCCTATCGCAGTTTTTACTATGAAACCGCTGATGACCCGGATGATATCGTGCTGGATTGCAAGCGTACGGCGCTTTTAGTGATTGACATCCAAAACACCTATCTTGAGCCTGATGATGACCCCGCCGAGGCTGCGCGTTGGCAACCGTTTTATGACCGGATGAACAACATCGTCATCCCCAATAACGCCAAGCTGCTGAACTGGGCGAGGGATGAGGGGATCGAAGTGATATTCGCCCGCATTGCCTGTCAGACGCAAGATGGCCGCGACCGCTCTCTCAGCCAGAAGAAACCGGGGTTCAACTATTTGCTGTTGCCCAAAGACCGCAAAGACAGTCAAATGGTGCCTGAGTTGTCCCCTCAGGGCGACGAAATCGTGGTGACTAAAACCACCGATAGCGCATTGACTGGCACTAATCTGCGGCTGATGTTGCGTAACATTGGCATCACCGATGTGATTGTTTCAGGAATTTTCACCGACCAATGTGTCAGTTCAACTGTTCGATCATTGGCTGACGAAAGTTTTGGCGTGGTTGTCGTGCACGATGCTTGTGCGGCCGCGACAATGGATCTGCACGAGAAAGAATTGGAGATCATCAATATGATTTATTGTCATGTTGTTGGTATGGATGATCTGTCGAAACTCTTGCAAGCCGCCTAGGTGATCAGTCCAATAGAACTCAAGAAAGTTATGGCTATTAGAAGACGGGACCCTCAGGAGGTCCTCGAAGAAGATGCAGTTCTTGATCTATATAAAGAAGCATTAGGGATGTAGGTTTGAAGGATTTTAATTATTTTGTAGTTAGAAATAGTCTCATGAGGTATTGCAAGGTTTGGAATTGCAGTTTATGACGACCCCGGCGCCCCTATAGCTCAGTCCGGTAGAGCAATTGATTTGTAATCAATAGGTCCGCGGTTCGAGTCCGTGTGGGGGCACCATCATTCCAGTTAAGCTATTGAATTGTCTCATCTTTTTATGAGCGAGACATCAAGTAGTGTA
>ENA-ORXF01000538-ORXF01000538.1-marine-metagenome-genome-assembly--contig:-NODE-538-length-27289-cov-9.099147_pt1 | contig 27289 bp, 27 predicted proteins | sample MGYA00237864_ERZ511476 | MGnify/ENA primary metagenome ERZ511476 (study PRJEB26306, sample SAMN06343908) | marine metagenome | isolation source: coastal waters | place: Atlantic Ocean: West Antarctic...
TCTTTAAGTGCTAAATAGCTGTATTTTAGAGCATTTATATAGATTTAAAGATAAATCTTATATTATATATAAAATATATGCATTATAAATCAATTCAAGAGAGTTCGAAAGGTTCTATTGTTCTATTTTGGAAAGATACTTTACTTGGTGGAGTTCCATATGATGATGATAATTGTACTTATCAAGGTTATATCGAACAAGCTAATAATTATATAGTAGATTCTTTAAAATCTAATAAAAATGTTAAAGATATTATTCAACAAAGTATTTATGCATTGAATGTATATATGAAAGCTAAAAAGAATAATAAGAATTTATATTATTATGATAGACAAATAATGGTATGTTGTATTTTTACTTTAATTAAACTAAAAATATATGAAGAAGATGATTTAATATTAATTGCAGATAAATATAAAAAGCAGTCGAGGATAGAATAGCGTTTTTAACTTATCTTGAAAATAATTATATTTTTCAAATCAAGCAAAAAACATACATCTATCCTTGACTAAAATTAAATTAAACTAAAATGTCCGTCTTCATCTACTGCATATCCATAATGTTCCTCCTCATCGGCTGACCCTTCATGATATTCATAATGTTCGTGATTTGTAAATACTCTTTTATTTTCTTCTTCTTCTTCTTCAATATCAAAATCTGGATCTTCTTCTGTTACTTTTAAAAAATCAGTATATAATATTCGAATCGCTTGTATTAAATCTGGTCTTCCATTTTTTGCAAGTACACTTAAAACTTCTTCTAATATTTCATTATCCATTTTATATATATAATATATTTTATTTTTCTTTATTATCCACAATATTTAAAAATAAATTAAATATTAAATCTTCTGGTATTCTGTATCTATCCTTTTGACTTGTACCTTTACTTTTTGTTTTTTGTAATCTTTCTGTGTTTCCAAGATTAGTTTTATGTAGTTTCCTTTCTGCTTTTTGAACTGCTTTATTTTTATTAGGATCACCAATACAATTAGTATGTAATGTTCTTGTTTTTGCTTTAATTGGTGTTTTATAACCAGTATGAATTGCTCCATCTGTCGGTATAGTAATCATATTACCACAAGTACCCTTACCATCACATAATTTTGGTATAAAATCTTTTTTATTAGTCCAAATTCGAGTTCTTTTTTTATAACCCCAATCACTATACATACAATAATCAACCAAATAAAAAGGTTTATCTTTTAAAAATGGTCTATCTTTCATTTTAGATGATGCTGGATTTTCCATAAACCAATATTTACAATCGAAATAATCTATTATTTCTAATGTTTTTAAAACTAATTTATCATCTTCATTCATTTCTTTTTCTTGTATTTCTTTTGTATATATTTCTCCTTTTCTCATTCTACCAAGCCAAGCATCTTGAAGTTTAGAATAATTAGTGCAAGGGGGTGATGCCCATATTATATCGAATTCATTTTTATCATATTGTTTATAATTAAATTCCATAATGTCACATCGATGATCTGCTGGTAATATCATATCTACACTTACTACTTCATAATTTAATTTTTTACATACTTTACCAACTGAACCAGTACCACTAAATAATTCTAATACTTTAACCATTTATAATATATATATTATTATTATTTCTTTTTACCATAAGAATAATTCATATAAGTTTTTTTCATATTATTTGCTGATTTTCTTGTTTTAAATTTTCTTTTAACATATACTTTCTTTTCAAGATTATATAGTTTAAATTCATTATCATTTATTTTTACAACTTTAAAAGGCATTTATATTATAATATATTTTATTTCTTTTTACTTTGTTGCATTAAATCTTCTATTAAATTCATATTAGCATTTATATTTTTATTAATTCGATAAATAACAGCACTATCATCTGTAATATCATTTGATAATTTACCATCTGGGTCGTGTACTGATGTTTTAATATTTTGAATTGTATATGGTTTAGTTGCAGTAAATTTAATGTTACTATTTTCTTGAAAATAATAATCTCCACCACCAGTACCCATTTTATTGACTATACTTACAACTGGACTTGGATTAGCTGATTGGTAAGCTCCATAATATCCACCTTCACCTATAATATTACTTCTTATTGTATAAAATGGTTTAATCATTTTTCGAGGTAAATTAGAAGCTACTATTCTACTACTATCACATGCTTGAACTATTGGAGCATAAGCAACTACATTTTGACCGAACTTTTGAATGAATGGTGTTGGAGGCATAAGACCCATCGATAGAGCTCCATAAGGATTCGCACCATATTTTGTTGGATCACTTGCAACTATATCAGCATTAGTAGTTAATGATACAGCTCTAATTGGTTTATTATTTAATGTTCTGGTTTGACTATTAACTACACCACTACTACTTAAATTTAAATTAAATTGTTCTTTTGTAAATCCTAATATACCAAGTAATGAAGTTCTAAAACCTTTATCTTCAATACTTGTTTCTTCTAATGATATTCCACATTGACTATCATATATAGCATATGGTGTTATATTTTGATTTTTTTGTTTTAATATAGTATCCATAAATGCAGCTGAAATACCTTCACTTGCACTCGTCGTGGCGATTGCTAAATTTTCTTTATAAGGAGTACAATCTGGACTAAAATTATTAGCATTTAATATTTTATTTATTTTGTATACTTGTTCGTCTGGATTTGAAGTTAATTGAAAATCAGCATCAATACCATTTTTCCAATAATTACCAATATATTCTGGTGTATGTAATTGACTAAAATAAAATCTATTTTGTATTGTATCAAAATTAAATAATGGATTATTAGCACCTAAATATATACTTGTAAAATATGGATAAACTAAATGTTCTACTCCACTATTATCTTGTAATGCTGGTCGATATAATTCTGCATCAATATTGTTTGCTCCACCAGTTCCATATGTATCTCTTAAACCTACATACATAGACATACATTTATTACCATAACCAAGAGCGTGATTATCAAAACCAACCCTTGTACCAGCTTCTAAACTACAATTTACAGCTGCATCTGGATCAGCATTTTCAGTTGTTCGAAATAATCTATTTTGTAAACCAAAACCATATTCATTAGCATTTGTATTAACACATATATATGATCCATTACCATCACCAAAATCTTTTGCAAAAGCAAATCCATATCTTAATATATTAAATTCTGCTTGTCCGTCTTCTCCGCCTTCATTAATATCTACCCTATCACTATTATATCCAAACCATAACGGCATACTTGTTCTATCAAAATCTGCTAATCCAAAATATGAACCAGAAGCACTATATAAATCACTACCTAATGATATATTTTCTGGTGTTGAAGCATTACCATAATGACTGGCGTTGATATGTAAGAACCTTGCATTATTTACATTAATTTGTGCTTTCGAACCATTTACTATTTTATTATTTCTTAATAATGGATAATTAAATAATTCTGGATATAATGATTGTGCTTTAAATAATTCATTCATACTATCTAAATTAGAAGCATTCCATAAAAAACCAGTACAAAACTCTTCAATACCTACGGCTGCATCTGCTTTACCATAAGAAAAAGGAATTGGTACACCATTAAAACTAAAACTACCATTATAAAATACTTTTCCATTAGTATCAGTTCCAGCTAATTGTTGTCCTTTTTCATAAATTTCTGGTCTTTTAATTCCAATAAATTGATGATTATTATACCAATCCATCGATGCTGAACCATTCCAATCTGCTCTTAAATTACTGGTATGATCTCCATATGCTGATCTTTGCCATTGAAATTGTCCGCCACAATAAAAACTTTTAAATGTTGCACTATCTCGAATAATTGATAATGTTTGTTCGATTGCTGAACCACTTGTACCAGCAGATAATTGTAATGAAGTATTTATATTAATTTCTGGTTGTAAATTATTTAATTGTTGAGTTATATTACCACTTACATCATCTGGACTATTATAACCTTTTGGAGCTGATAATGTTATTTTTTGTGTAAATGGTTTAAAATGTGGTATTGCTATTGGATCAATCATTGAATATGGATATGTATCACCTTGTTTTTCTTCATATGGACTTAAATATGAACTATTAAAAATTTCTTTTGTTATTGGATTAAGACAACTTGCACTAAATGAAGTATTATAAAATGTATCTTTTCGATAAAATATTTTATATCTATTATTATCTAATGTTGGTCTTACAAAATCTGGCATCGTTGCAACTCCACCAGCTTCATATGTTGGATTATATACAAACCAATCATCATCAACTCTACTTTCATATCTTATATTAACACAAGATCCATTATTATTAGAGGTTGTAGACAACCAAAATCTACCATTTGGTAAACTTTCAATATTACTTGCAGCCCATACTTGGCTACCACTTTTATCAACAATTACATTTTGTGTACTATAAGCACTATCCCATCTTCTTGGCAACATAATATGATTTTCTCCATTATTTGTTTTATAAAAACTAATAACCATATCAACTTCATTATCTTTTTGTATTATTTCTTCTTCTTTTTCTAATATCTGCACATATTCAGCTTGATAAGGATATATATTTTCTCCTACTAATCGTTGACTTAAATTTTGACTGGAATTATATTTACTTAAAACTGAATATTTTATAGTTTTTTTAAAATTATTATTACTTTCACCAGATAATTCAATACTTTCAGCTCCATTACCAACAGCAGAAACAAATGCACTATGTACTTCTATTTCATCACCTATATCAACTTTAATACCACCAGCACCAACTTCATTATTCCACATTGCTGTTTGTGTTTCATTTCCACCTAAAAATTCAGTTGATTGTAACCTATTAGCTTCAAGGATTATCTGTTTAACATATCCATCATTACCAGACATTCTATTTATATATATATTATATAAATAATATTAAAATTGATTTTAAAAAGGTATTATTTAATTAGACATCTCTTACTTGACAAATTCCATTAGTATAAATGACTTGTTTTCCAGTTTCTAACCAAGTTCGAAGAATATAAGAACCAGCCAACATATTTTGATAATTATGATATAATTCAATACCACGACTATTAACCCTTTCATTCCTATTCATACTATATGCTTGGTAAAAGAAAAGACCATTAAGATTAGCATCTTGTCTGTGTCCTACAAATTTTCTATCAGTTACACCAAATGCTTGGCAATAATCATACTCTCCTCTTGATACTTTTGGAGCTACTCCTTCTGCTCTCTGCACATTGTAATAATGATGTGCCGAGTTCTCTACATCGATTGGATATAAGAAATTACCATTAAATTTAACATTTGCTGTTAATGATCCAGATATTCCAGTGGTTTCACTAAAATCAGTACTATCAGCAGTAAAGTTATTAACTAAATTAGAATTACCTTCATCACTCAAAGCAAGTCCAGTCATAATTTTAGTAACTACTTTTCCAGCTCCACCAATATTACGGATTAAATTATTAGCAGTAGTATTTGTAACACTCATTTTAGATAATCGATAATCAACATAATTAGTAGTAACATTAGCCATTGTAGATCTTAATGCTTCCATTTGTTCTTGCGGTAGATACATGTAATCAGCAATTAATCTTACATCATCACGATTAATATTAAATACAAGATTATTTTTTGTAGCAATAGTTGAACCACTTGCATTACAACCACGAATACCAGAAGTTGCAGAACTTAAAGTAAGTTCAATTTGTACCTTTTCTTCAATAGCATATAGCGGTAAATCTTTGGAGCGGAGGTAAGGAAATAAATCTCCAACAGCGATTTGAAAAACTGGTTCATTAGACATATACGACCATTGGTGTAATTGTTTTGTAGATGTAGCCATTTTCATTTCAACACCATTATCAATACCATAAGCATCTGCTTCTGTATCATCAGCATTATAAGTTCCATCTGGTGCAATAGTACTATTATATTCGAAATCATGTGAGATCATTCTCGAAGTTAAATATTGTTCTCTGTTTTTATTATCTTCACTTTCAACAAACATAGATTTGTAAGCAAAATAATAGTTCCAATCTTCAATTTCTTGTATAGTTTTTCCACCGCAAGTAAGACGGCAAGAACGGATTAAAGAATTTACACCTAAATTAATTGGATAAAAACAATCACTTGCAGAAGAAGTTGCTGATACACTAAATGTAATCTTACTATCTGGATTTAAAAATCCTTTATTTTCTAATTCAAATCTAATAAAATCTTGTGTAAAAACAACTGGTTCAAGAATATCAGTATCGACATCTTGTACTTGGTTAGTTTGGATTTCTCCAACATCGAATGCGTCTGGTTGAGATCCAGAAGTTTCTCCACTTGTTTTCATATTTTCATCTCCATAAGATACTGATTGACTTTCCATATTTATAATTATAGATATATAAATATTATAAAAAAAATTTTATTTTTTAAAAAAGATTATTTAATTTTCAATTGCAACTGATCCACCAGAAATAGCAAGGATATTCGTCGAGTGTACGAATAAGAACAAGGTATTAGGATTATCAGTTTCAAGTTGGAGTTCCATATTAATACCAAATAATGCATTACTAAAATCAACACCAACATTACTTATAGCTGAATAATTAATTCCAAGAATATATGCTTGTCCTCCATCTACATTTGTTTTATATCCATTATTTCCAACTTCACTTACAAGATTAGTATTAGCTGGTGTAATTAATGAATGTTTTAAATCACCAAAGGCACGGCTAATAGCAGAAATACCATTTTCAATAATTTCAGTATCAATTCTTGCTGTATTATTATCTCCAAGTGTAGTATCATCTTTTGCTAATGTATCAATATTATATTCTAATGGAAATCTTTCACCATTTCGAGTAAATACAAGTTGTTTAATTTTTGCAACACTACCATCATCATTCAAAAAGGGACTCGTTTCCATACCATCAAATGATCTGTTATTAAGTCGTCCAGAAGGAATAATATTACCAAAAATACTATTGACTTTACTTAAACCAAGATTTAATGAAACAACACCATTAGTAGAATTAATTGTATTATAATAAGTAGAAATTGAATTGTATTCGAGAGTAGTTGATTTCTGGCTTCTTAATGTATTTAACATTGTATCTGCTGGAATAATAGTTTCACCAATAAGTTTTACATCACTAAATTCATAAAAAGCATCACCAATTGCTGAACTATCACTACCATTAGTAAATAATACATTACTATCTGGTGCAAGTTGAATGGTAATTTCCAAACCCCCAGTTCCCCATGTAGATGATAGTGGTATTGGTTCTAATGAAGAAAGTAGTCCAGATTGTAGACCAACAGCAAAATTATTTTTAGTACCAGAACCAGCAACATTATTAATTACACCAAGACGCTGTGCTTCAAAATTAGGTAATGCTAATGCTTGATTATTCATAAAATTAATTCCATCATTAACATCTGTGGTAAATGGTGTGTAACTTGAAAGCATTCTGTTGTAGTGATCTATTTTTTCTATTGACTGCTTGGTGCGTTGAGATTGGATATGAAGCCCCTCGAATGTTGAAAGTACTCCTAATCTATTAGACATCAGTACAACAGAAGCATTAGTTGGAAGATTTCTTGCACTATCATAGAAAATAGTAAATTTACCAACAACTCTTAAAGATGTTCCAATTAAATATCTATCTTGTTCTCCAATTTGAAATTTTATTTCTGGTATACCATTTTTATATGAAATAGCTCCGTTCGAAAGCACGTTGGTCGGCACTACCTCAAAATTAGCATTACGTTCTTGTCCTCTTTCCATATTTATAATTATAGATATATAAATATTATAAAAAAAAATTTAAAAAATTAAAAGTATATTTTTATTCATTAATCCTATAATTATCAAATCTTAAAGCTTTTCCAAACATATTCCATAGTTTTAGAATGTATATAAATATATGTAATATAAAAGTATCAAACATATTTTATATAATATATATAGATTTATTTTTAAACTATTAGTTGTATCATATCTCCCTTCATACTGATACGTCTTATATGTGCTACAAAGTTATGTAAAAGTTTATTTTCAAAAGGTTGTTCTACTCCACCTTTGGTATAATTCAACATAAGATTAAAATCTTTTCCTCTGCAATCATAAGATCCATCTCGTAACGCTAATGCCCTACCAATTACTGCGTTACTTTGGAAAGAAGCAAAAGATTTTGGATTAATACCAGACATTAAAAGTGCTTTCTCATTTTCAATCAAAACTTGCTGTTCGATTGATTTTTTAGAACTAATTTTACTACACCTTACTTCTCTCGATGGTTGAAGTCGTCCGTCATAGTTGTACTGATAATTTTCCAGATTGTCCCATATAGAACCAAGTCCGTGCTGGTTAGACCTTAAAATTTTATCAGCATCTGGATTATAATTAACAATATATGTTCCACTACAAGCAATAATACTGGCTGGATCATATACTTCTGCTGAAACTGGTACAGATAAAATTGCTCGTGCACGGCTATTCTGTAAAGGTAGTCGAACATTAGCAACAATATCAGTTTTCTGTAATGAATATTTATAATTAGTAAATGAAAGGAAATCATAATTCATCGAACCACCAGATTTCATTTTAGTTAATAGTTTACTTGAATATGATTTTGGCATTTGTACTTCTGTAATTACTAATTCTACATTAGATAATTGATATGAAGGTTTAAAATTTGGATATGATAAAGCACTTTCACTATACATAGCCATTCGTCCAACTGTTCCATCTCCACCAGTTGCAGCTGATAATTCAGTTGTAGCAACAGAAGCAGATATACCAGAAGCAGAACCAAACCTTACTTGAATTAAACCATTTGGAGCAGTATAACCACCAGCACCAACAAGATATTCAATACTACCAATTTTAAATGTTCCATTCGTTTCACAAGAATTAGTTGTAATATCTTGCGTTGTAATTTTTGATGCATTAGCAACAAATGTACTTACATCAATAAATTTTACTCGTTCACCAACAACAAAAGGAAAATTTTCTAAACCAGTCATGTTATTTTCTTGTGTAAAAAGTAATCCAGATGTATTAATAGTTCCTCCAACAGCTACTTTGGTCGGCGTTTGACTTGCAGAAGCTAAACCATATACATGAGGATTAGCTGATGGTCGACGATCTTTTAATACACTATCTAACTGCCTAAAAGGTATAGCAGTTCCTTCGAGCTGGATAGAAATCCGTAATCCTTGTGTCTGTGCTACTGGAAACACCTTATTTGACGAAAAAATACCAGTATTTAAAGGTAATGCCATTTTACAAGTGATTTGATCGGTATTGGCTACTTCGTCCCATTCCGTTTGAATAGTAGCATTACCAGTAGTTTTTTTTAACCAAGCATTAGAAGTAATATTAGAACTTTCACTTTGTTCGCATCCCAGCGTGCATCTGGATTTAGAAGACCAAATACCAGCACCTTCTCTAATTGCTCTTTTATTTTTTTCAGTTCTATCAGTATCATAAGAATATTTAACATTAGTCAAAACATTATAATCTTGAATTTCTTCGAGTAGAATACCACCAGCACCACCAGAAAAAATACGAATATCTTTAATTAAAACTTGTCCTCCAAGAGTAGTATCTAATTGCACTCTGGATCTTGGTACGCCAGCTGGTAGATTAATATCACAATCCATAATAAGTTCGGTTTCATTCGGTAAGATATATCCATGTGTTGCTGGAATATCAATTTCGATACGCTGACTTGGACTATAATTTACACCAGTATTTGCTTTTAAACTAATTTTACGCTGTCCCACTGGAATAAGGTCGTCTGCATCCCAAAAACTATCACTCGACATCTTTTATAATAGTATATATAAAAGATTTATAAAAATAAAATTTTAAAAAGTTAATGTCCTTTATCTAAACTTTTACAATATGTTTCCCAAACTCTAATACATTCATTTAATGTTTCACACCAAGTATATCCACAAGAAGTACAACAACCATTTTCATCATATGGATTTTGTATAATATCAAATACATACATCATAAATGTAACACTCATCATTTACTTATTAATATATTATTATTTTAAATTAAAAATTTCCAGTTGTTCCTACTTGTTTCATTGCAGATGATTGACTTCCAGCAAGTGCTCCAATACTCGCCAAAGACATAGTAGCGTGTCCGTTTCTTTGTAATGCTTTTTCTTGTGCTTCATCTGCTCGATCACTTGCTTCATCACTTGAAAATGCAGCTACACCGCCAGTAACACCAGAAACTGCTGTATCTATAATAGCAAGAGGTTCAAGAATTGGAACAAAAGCAGCCGCAATATCTAATGGTGCTTGAAGAATTCCAGTAATATTATGCCATTTTCCACTATCACTCATACCACTCCAATTACCTTCTGCATCATCTGTAATAGCAGATACAGTAGCATAAGCTGATAAACCCATTCCAACTTTTCCAACAGTATCACCTATACTTGATATTAATTTATCAGTAGCACCAGCTTCTTTTGTTACTGCTCCTATTTCACTTGTTACTCCTCTGGCGTTACTTGTAGCACCAACTTCACTTGTAGCACTTCGAGTAGTATTATTAGTAGCACCAGCAACTCCTCTTGCACTAACACTTCTTGCTTGGCTCAAAGGATTCATATTTCTATCCATTTCAAACATTTCATCAGTACTTAATTTTGGTACATCTGTTGTTTTTCCAACACCAAATGGATCTTTAAAAGTTTTTGCAGCTGTTGCTTTATTAAATGCTTTGTATTCATTCCATGTTGGATTTGCTTTAATATCTGTATAAGTTTTCATAGCACCTTGAACGAGTTTTTTAGTTGCAAGAGCATCCTCGCCACCATAGAACTTTTCTAATAAACCTTCTTTTGATTTATCTGCTTCTTTTTGTTTATTTAAACTATCTTGTAATTGTGCGTTAAATTCATCTGCTTCTTGTTTCGATTGTCCGCCAGTAATCAACGCATTATTATTCTGGTCTATTGCTCTCGACTGATCCATCCTTTATAATAGTATCATCTTTTTTATTTAAATCTTCTTTTTCATTTTTTTCATTTTGTTGACCTCCAATAATATTACCACCAATAGCAATTAATTCTTCAAAATTTCGATATGTGCGAATTGGATTTTCACCCAATTTTGTATACATAAAATCGAAACGATTTTTACCAGTAGCTAATTTATATATTTCTTTAAAATTACCTTGATACATTTCACCATATTCTTCTTCGATTGCATCGAGTTGTGTTTGAGATTGGAAAGGACAACCTACAATGAGGTCGGTTGCATTGGATCTTATAACATTATTTACTTTTTTAAATAGCTGACTACTGAATAATAATAATTCAATACCATAATGCCTAAATCTACTTGCTAAATGATTCACATAACTTTCTCTTCTTATTGAACCTAAAACATCATCTAAAATTAATGCTACACTTGGTCTATCTTCTGCATCAAATTCTTTTTGTTGATTTACAATACCTTCAATTATTCCATCATTATATGTATCATATACTTCAAATGCTTTTTTTAAAAATCTACTTGTTTTATCTTGATTAATTGTATTACTAATTATAGTTACATTATCAAAATAATCTTGTCCGTAAAAGTCCTCTCGAAGCAGTAAATTGCTGACGATGGTCGATTTACCGCATTTTATTGGCATTACCATCAGTACTAATGCTCCCCCACTTACATCTGGTAAATTCTCATGTAGTGGTTTTCTTGGTTTATTTGGTGGTGGATCAACTACTGGTTTTACAATTGGTTTATTCATTGTCTATTTATATATATTGATATTATTATTGGCAAAATAAATCGTAAAATTCTTTGAAGTCGTTTATATAATACCAATCGAAAAATATATTTTTTATTTTCATTTATATATATTATATTTTATTTTAATCTTTCTTCTGCAACTTTAAATATTTCTTTATCCATTTCAATACCAATAAAATCTCGATTCATATTTTTACATGCTACACCAGTAGAACCAGAACCCATTGTTGGATCAAGTACTACATCACCTTCTTTTGAATAATATTTTAATATCCATTCCATTAATGCAACTGGCTTCTCTGTCGAATGTTTACCTCTGGTACTTTTAACTTCTAACATACTTGTTGGTAGTGGTGGTTCATACACACTACCACCATCTCTACCTTTAAAATCTACTTTTTTTTCTAAATATTCTGCATTATATATTTGTTCTTCCTTATGATTATATTTATTTTGTGGTATTTCTTCTGGTTCTTTAACAATTGATACTGGTAGTGGTGGATCATATCGTGGTTCTGCATTTCTTGTTTTTCCGTCTTTATCATAAATCATAACCTTACCAGTTTCCTTACCATATAATCCATTACACCCTTCATCAGTTCTTATAACTTTATCTTCTTTAATAAATTTATGTTGATGACTACTTAAATCATAGAATGGTAATTTTTCATAAAATACATAAATCATTTCGTGTTTTCTCATCGGCATCTTTTTAGCACATAAAAAACCAGCTGGTGCAGATTTAACCCATACAATATCATATCGAAAAAAACATTTTTTTGGAGCTGAATTAATTAATGAAACTCCAAATTTAGTTGTAGTAGTCATAAATATTGGAGTATTTAATTTTTTTATTCTCATTATTTCTTTCCACCATAAATCCAAATCAATACAACAATCCCATTTACAACTTGTTTGTCCGTATGGTAGATCTGCAAAAACTAAATCAATTGATTTATCTGGTAATAATTTCATTTCATCTAAACAATCACCATTAATTATTTTCATTTATATATATATTAGATATATTTTTTTGATAATAATAACCTAATTGATAAATTAGTATTGGAGTTATTGGAATAATGCAAGAAATTACTTTATTTATTTTCATTATTTATATTATTATTATATATTATTTTTTAGTCAAGGATAAACATTTTAGTCAAGGATAAAAAGTGTTTTTTTGCTTATCTTGAAAATATTTGAAATTTTCAGCGTAACCTAAAAACGCCATTCTATCCTCGACTACAACTTATATTATGCTTTAAAATCCCCAGAAGTCAGCACTTTTATCAGTCATTCCCTTATGTCTATGTCTAAAATTATGAATCTCTTGTGTTGCTTTTTTAACCGCTTCTTTTTCTAATGTTTGTTTAATTTCAATTTTACTTACTTCTTCTTGATTTTCTTTTTTCTTTTGTTTTCTTGCTTTTCTTTTAATTTCATATTTTTCAATTGCTTCTTCGTGAGATTGAATTAAATCAGCTTGACTTAAATTTGGTTTTCTGTTATTATCATTTAATGCAAGTTCTTTCAATCGAGCAATATCTTCTTCACTTAAATCATCTAATGAATTAATAATTTTCTTTCTTTTTTCATTAACACTATTAGAAGTAGTTAATTGTTTATTTAATTCTTTTAATTCTTTTGCTTTTACTTGTGCTTCATCTTTTACTTTTTTATTTGCTCTCCTTTTATCTAATGCTTTTGCTCTAATTCTTGCAAGGTGCTGACGCTGTGCTTCACTTATTTCTTTTTTTGGTTTCTTTCCTTTCTTCTTATCATTCTCGGCTTCATCAATAATTTCTTGAATACTAATTGGTTCTTTCATATACTTAACTTCTTTTTCATCTTTAAAAATCTCTTCCTCCTTTACTACTTCATTCGGTTCTTGCGGTAATGGTTTATCAACTTCTTTTACATCTTCTTCATTAAATAATTCTTCCTCATTATCACTCATTTCACTTCCACTATCAATCAAAGGTAAATCCATATTTATATATAATATAGAAAAAAAATAGAAATATAGAAAAATAAAAATATTATAATTGTCTATAAAAATCAACGATTTCTATTTTGGTACATCATCTTTGGAATAATGTTTAATTATACTTTCTTCAATATTCGAAGTATCTTTACCAGCATCCTTTAATCTTTTAAACCTTGCTTGTAGTCGTGCAAGTGGTGGTTTTGGTGGTTTCCAACCAGTTACAGCTCTGTTTTTATCAACAATATTGGTTACTTCATCATCAAGTTTTTGATCTAACTCTTCATAGATAGTATTTAATTTTTCTTCATCTTCTTCTTTACCTTTAACTACTTCTTCTGCATCACTATTAGCATCATTAAAAGGGTTAAGTAAAGCGGTTTTATGAACGCTTTCAACTAAATCAGCTGGTTTCATTTTATTACCTCGATTAACAATTTCATTAGCAGATTTATATAATATTTTAATTGCTCGTTTTAAATCAGTAGAATGACCGCTTACTACTTCATATTCGAATGTTTCTAATACTACACCTTGTTTTTTTGCTTTTTTCTGTTTTTGTTTTTGTTCTCTTTCTCTTATTGCTGGTCTGTCTTCGATTTGACTTTGTTTTTTCAATAATTTCTTTTCTAATTTAGCTGGTGCTTCTTGCATGGCTTTCTTTTTCTTTCTACCAGTATCAACAGCATTTTCACTATACCACCCTTTAAAATTTCTTAAACTCTTTTTTGTAACTTCGACACCAGTAGATTCGGTAGTACTATTACTTAACATGGCATTCATTAATTTCATAAAATATTTTCTTTCACTTGTACCAAGATCACCAAGAGCATCATTACCAGAACTATTTTTAACTTCACTAAATAATGAACCAATAGCAGTATTTACTTCTGCAATAGTTTGAAATGTATTACCAATTTTATTTTTATCTCCTACAAAATAATCAGTTAGTTTTAATATTCTGTCTTTTATTGTTCCACTTACTGCAGAAGGTTTATAAGGTTTTTTAGCTTCTTGGTTTTGTTTTCTTGTTTGTATATCTGTTTTAAATTTCTTTTTATCTGCTCGAATTAATTTTTCTTTGATCGAAGATTTAACTGGTTGTTTAATCTTTTGTCCTTTCTTTTTATCTTTTAATAATAAAAATGCATCTCTTGGTGGAGGCGGTGGAGGGTTCTTTTTATTCCTTGCTGGTAATTTTGGTGGTGCTGGTTTCACTACTTTATCTCCTTGTCTTACTTCATCTTCTTTTTTCATTTTCTTTTTTGCAACAATCTTTTTAGTATTTGATGCTGGTTTTATTTTAATATTAATTTTAGAAGGTGTTTGTTTTGGTTGTTTAGATTTGTCTATTTTAAATTTTCTTTTCTTTGGTGCTGGTACATCTGCTAATTTAATATCTGCTTTTCTTGTAATTACTTTTCCTTTAATATTTGCAGATAAAGGTTTTAATCTTTCATTAACATGATCTACTTCATATCCTTTATCATTAATTAATTTAATTATTTGTTCTCTTGTAGATTTAGTTGGTATTTTAATAGATACTAATTTATTATGTTCTCTAACCAGTTTTCGAATTTCAGCAGTCGTTAATTGACCTTTAAATTTACCAGTTTTATACACCATATTTATAATAAAAGTTATATATTAATTTTATTTATGCTTTTTTTTTTCTCGTATATGAAACATAGCAATTGTATTTCCAGATAATCCAGTAGCAAATTGTTCGTTCTTATCTACAATATCAACATTTAATTCATTTAAATTAATTTGTTGTGGATTATTTAAATCTATATATACTCGTTCACTTGGTTCGAAATATAATGCACCAGTATCAGCACCACGATTATCGAATGATGGTATAGTACCTATAATTTTACTTTCACTTTGTTTAGCACCATTATATGTAGTATGTCCTAACTGGCTTAATCTAACAAAGTAAGAAGCAAGACCAGATAATTTTGGTTTTTGACAAGATTTAATTTTAATTTCATTATTACTACCAGATGCTAAAACATTAGAACTATTAATTCTTACTAAACCATCAAAACCCATTCTCCTTGACATATTCGGCTGGAAATTATCTAATACATTTGGTAAATATAAATCATCTCTTCCAAAAATAAATGTTGGAGCTGAATTAACACCACCACCACCAACAACATCAGCATTCATTTTTCTAATTTGATGACTTGCAAAATTAATACCATTACCTAAAATATTATCATTACCAGAAGCATTTGGAATTTGATTACCTCTAAAATCTAATTCATAAGTCCATCGCCTACCAGCAAGACCATATATTAAATCACTAAAAAAGGAATTACACATACCCCACCAAGAAGTATTCCAATATCCAATTTCATTAGTTATTCCATCTCCTCCATAAGATCTACCACTATATTGATTCACTTCGATTTTCTGGTTTGGTTCAGCAATTTCAATCTTTGCATGTAAATCCCAACAATTTTGATTTAATGGTTTTACACAATTTCCACCAGATGCAGAAATATTATGTCTACTAATCAGTTCAAAATTATTAGCTGATTTAACACTATCAATCGCCCATATCTGCACATCTTCATTTTGTACTCTAATTTCAAATTTATCTATATTAGATGCTGAACCAGCAAGATCCAATGGAGCTGATATACCAGCGGTATAAGTCCAATAATCAATACTTTCCATACCTTGTTCTTGCATTATTCCATTTTGAATAATTGGTACAGAGTGTTCGATATATATTTTTTTATCTGGTGTTCTTCGAATTGTAACATCACAGAATGAACCAACACCATCAAATTCTTCTCCTACTTCACTACTTTCTGGATTAAAATAACGAGGATCAATAGTATTATCACTAAATAAATTACCTTGTCCTATCTGGTTTAAATAACCATAAGCTCTTAAAGGTCGAGATAAACCAACAGACCATACTGAACTACAATTACTAACACTAAACCTAAAAATACCTTCTGCTAATGCTATTGGTTTATCAGCAATAAATCTACCATTTCCAATTCCACCTACAACTTTCTTTTCTAATGTAAAACTACCTCCAAGATTAACATAAGAACCATTACCATTAAAAGCATAAGTTGCTTCATTAACTGCATAAAATTGTACTGGATTATTATATACATTACTGGCATTACCTAATTGTTTAGTTGTAATTTCAAAACCAAGAGGTAGACCACTACCAGCATCTTGTTTAACATCAACAACAAATTGACCTCTTAATTCTGGATGTCCTACATAATGATTCAACATATGTTGCATTCGTTCAGCAAACTGCGTAATGCTTAAAGGATCTAATGAAGATAATTCTGGTGATGAACTACTATTTAGATTAATATTTTTATGTGCCGACATTGGAATTAGTATTGGAAAATTGGTAGTAGCTGATAATTCTTTATCAAGAAATTTTAATGTATCACCAAAAAAGAACGCAAATAAATCATTTTCAGCAACTTGAATAGCTGGTTGCCTATTCACTTTTAAACTTTGTAATGCTATTTCACTAAAAGGTTTTACTCGAATTGGTTGTGTAAAGTGATTTCTATAAGCATATGGTTTCTCTGCACTATTATCTTCAATCGTTTCATACAAATCTGGCTGATTACTACTGGTGATTACTAAACTCATTTATAATATCTATTTATAAAAAAATAAAAAATAAAATTATTATTTTATATATCTTAATATAAATATGAAAAAAAAAACAAATTTAAAAAAACCCATGATATGTAACCATAACCATAAATCATACAGACAAGGATTGAATGGTGCAGAATATCGAAAGTTAATTAAAGATGATAAAAAAGTAAAAGAAGTAGATGTATTTGGTGGTACTAAAAAAGAAAAAATTAAAAAGAAAAAATATTAATCATCATCACTTAACATACATTCCTCTTCCATTTCTTCAAACTCTTCATCGAGACCATAATCATATACATATTCTTGTTTATCATTCCATTTAGCTCTACATTCTTCTAATGGTGGTAATACTATATATGTTGGTCTTGTACCTCCACCTTTAACAAGTGGTCTAATTTCTCTATATAAATCATCTAAACAATTTTGTCTTATATCTCTAAAAAAAGTATTATCACTAAATTTTCTTTTATCACATTTCCAACTTTCATAAAATTTATAAAAACAATCTTTTCTTATTGTAATTAATTCACCAGATTTTTTACCTTTTAATTTTTTACCTATGTCTACATAATCTCCATCTTTACCTACATAAGTTAAATCTCCCCAATCACAACTACAAGTATCGATGTTAAATCCACCTTGCATCATAACTGAATGAAACCATTCCTTTACACTATTCCAATTTCTTTCAACTTGTTCTTGTAGTAAATCTGTCTTTTCAAATATTCTTGGATTAAAATCACTAATATCTCGATTGTATAATATTTTAGCAAATGCTTCTGCTGGTGCTTGATATATCTTTTTAAAATAATTATCCTTTTCTGCTGTTGATCTACCAGCAAACTGATTATTTAATGCTAAACAATAATGCCTTCGATCATCTTCGGTACAACCAGCAAACCAATCATTATTAGTAGTAATAATATAATTAGCATAATCATCTACCATGTATCCTTCTTTATTTTTTTTATTGATATATTGACTTTTTTCAGTAATTTTATTTTTAATAATTCCTTCATTTTTTTTATCTCCTCCCCATAATGCTTCATCTAAATTAATTAATACTTTACCTTCTAATTGTCCGTTAAAGTTTCCATATAGATGTTCTGTATTACTACATACTGCAAAATGTCTATCACCTATAATTTCTTGTAATAGATTAATAATAACACCTTTACCTCCACCTTGTTTTGATTTTAATGCTAATAGTACAGCTGTTTTAATATGTGGTTTTTGAATAATATGACTTAAATAATTCATAATATAATTATAAGATTTTTCATTACCATTACACCAACAATATTTAATATGATTTAATATTGGATCTGCTAATTCATCTTCCCATTTATCTGCTTCTTCTTTACTAATAGCAAATCCATTCCATAAATTAAAAATATCTTTGTTTGGTTTTTCACTTGGATCAAAACCAATCTTCATTACTTCTTTTCTTTTATCCCAATCTTTCCATTTTATATATGGTTCTATCATTTTATCGAACTTTTCATTTAAGAATTTATATTTACTAAAATGATCTCTAATTTTACTTGCACCTTTTAAAAACCAACTTTCTTCATTTTTTTCATTTTTACATAATATAATATAATCACCAGTTTCTTTACAAAATATTAATTCACGATTAAGATGATGTAACATACCTTCCATATTTGGTTTTCCAACCCATTCTCCATTTACTTTTTTTAAATTTTTAAAGTATATTTTTTTAAAAGGATTTAATTTATCCATTTCACATTCATTAGCCCACATAACCAACGAACCATAACCTAATTTTTCACCTTCAAAATTATTTTTAGTCCAGTAGTTCCAATGGTATTTAATATCTTCTTCTTTATGTTTATCACATTTACTCGACCAAAATTGGAAAATATGTAAACCTTTATTTACTTTATTTAATTTACTGCAGATATTATGAAAAGCTAAACCTACTTCTAACCATTCATTATATTCATATACTCTATCTTCAATTTTCATTAATGTATTTTTTACTTCTTCGAATGTTGGTAATTTATTTATTGGTTGTTCTATAACTTCAAATTCAAAATCATCTTCTTCTTCTACTGCTACTACTTCTTTTACTGCTTTTGGACTATCTGGTGGAGTAATAACTGGTTCTTTTTTTTGTATTGGTAATTGTTTTTTATTAGTAATTTCATTACTTTGTATAAAATAATCATATATATCATCATCAACATGATTCATTTTTTTTTGTCTATTATCATTTGGTTTATAACTATTAATACAACGCATATTACCACCATCTCGATAAACCGCTTTATCAATACCTTCAATTTTATATAATTGATTATCTTTATTAAAATCTTTTAATTCTGGAATAGTACATTCATAATTATTAATTACATAATGAAATGATACTGCATATTTACCTTCTTTATCTCCGTGCGAGTTGCTAATAGATATATTACCTTCTGGATATAATTTTTGTAATATATCTAAATAATAATTTTTTTTAGTATCTATATATTTATCTACTGGTTTAAAATTTAATTTAAGATCAATATCATAATAAGGTTTAACTTTACTTTTAAAATCAGTCCATTCGAATAAACAACTCTTAATATCTTTTAAATTACATATATTTTTTAAAGTAGCTGGTTCAATATTCCTTTCTTTAATTTTTGCTCGAAAACTACTTTCATTTGAAAAATCTTTAATCTGCATTGATATATTATTTACAACATTTTTATTTTTGACTTTATCCATTTTAAATATAAATCTTGAATTATCTTTAAATACAAATCTTATTTTTTTCTATAAAATAGAATAAGGATTATATGTAAAATAAATATATAATGGTATATTATAACTATGATTGATAAGACACATTCAAAAAAAGATTTAATTAATATTATTCATACATTTAATATTGATCTACAAGATGCAACAGATTACAATAAAAAAGATTTAATTTTTGTACTTGAAACTGAATTAGAAAGGAATGAAGATTATCAATATGAAGATAATATTTATTTCATCGAATGTAAAAAAGATTTATTAATATATTTAAAAAATCCAAATATAAATAAAATACCAATTAAAGAAAAAGATAATATTATTAAAAACAGCAAAGAAATAATTAAATATTGTAAAAGTAATGGTAATATATTATGTACCTATTTCGAATCATTAGATGATTTAAAAATTATAGCTAATAATATATCTTATTATGGAGATATACCAACATGCAGAAGAGCAATAAAATTACTTGAACCTTATTATTTTGTAGAAATTAAAATGTCTAATAAAACAAAAATGACTTTACAAAAAAAAGAAGAAGATAGAATTAAGAATATTAATAAATATCAAGTTAATTATGGTAAATTTAAAATTACTTTTACTTAATCAACTGATTACCTTCACTATCCCATCCTTCATAACTATCTCTTGCAAATAATTCTATTCTTTTAACATCTCCACATAATTCAACTATTTTATCTCGAACTATATCTGGTTTTTTACTATGTTCTTGTATTGGTGTTTCAATAACAGAATGAACTGAATGACTTACTGCTTTTGGATTTCCCTTTGTTGCTAATAAACAAAATTCTGGATTACTTCTCGTCCACGAACCCATACCCCAAAAATTAGTATCGGTTGCTTTTTTATTCTTTTTAATCCAAGTAAAAGCAATAGTTTTATAATCAAAACCCCAACATTTTATAGTATGTAATGTCTCTTTCATTAATGGAGCAGTCGCCCACATAAATAAAACAGCATCTTTATCAGTTTCTGGTATTTTGAAATCATATATATCTACCATTCTCATTGCATTATAAGGTTGTCCGCCCTTTGCTCTACTTGGTATTTTATTACTCATAGCTGTATAATTCCAAGGAGGATCTGCATATATAACTTTATAATCCATTTATACTTAACATATATATATATTATTTTTATAATTTAATCCATTTTAACTGGATCAACTGATGCTTCATTTTGTTTAATGTATACACTCTGTGCTACTTGAATATCGTGCCCCATAACATATGCATCTTTTTTCATATCTTCTAAACACTTACCATATTTCGAACTTAAATATATTTTCCGTAACATAGTAGTTGATATTTTCTTACCAATTCTATTTTCAAAGGTATTTGTTAATGCTTTTGTTATTTGGTTTCGATTCATCGGTTCACCTAATGAATTCTTAAATAAAACTCCATAACCATTAAATCGTACATATTGTCTTAACAATCTTTTTAATGCTGGATCTTCAACATTAATACATTTCTCTAAATATTTCTTTTTTGTTTTATAATCGTTAAGACAGAAGAATAAAGTATTCTTACCAATAACTAAATAATTATTATCTTTTTTATCAGCATCAGTTAATGCATTATATTCTTTTTTATTAATAGCACTTGTACCATCTCCAAGATCATTCCTCATTGGATATTTAGTTAAAACAGAAATCATTACATACATTTGGAATAAATTCCTTTGTTTTTTAGTCATTTCAGTTTTAGTAGTAAGACCATCTGCCATTAATTCTTTTTTCATTTTACTTAACATATCTTCGATAGTAGACATTTCAACAAAGGCATCTTTCTGTTTCGATGAAATCACACTTGTAGCATTTTCATCTTCATATTGTTTATTTAATTTATTTCTAATTTCTTGATATTCTCCAATTAATTTTTCATTACCTTCAATAGCTTGTAATGCAACAATAATTGCATTATAATAATTTCTCTGTGTAGTAAAATGTAGAATACTTAATTTCTCTTTTATTCCATTAAAATTAGATAAAAAACTTAATTCATCATCTACTTCTGCTTCTAACATTCTGGATAATTTATCAATATTCCTTACATAAGCGTTTATAGAACTTTCACTTCGACCATTCTTTGTTTTCATATTAGTGATTTTTAATTTTAGATTTTCCATCTCTTTTAATATAATATAAGATTTTATTTTTAAGTATATATATATTAAATATCTAAAAAATAATGTGGTTTTAATTTATCACAATTAAAACATAATATTTCACAATGAAATAAAGTATTTTCGAATATATCAATTGGTAATGATATAATACTGGTAATTGGTGGATATGCATCACGGACTTTTTTCCAGCGTTTCGAATTAATTCGTTGATTTAATCTAAAACCCATTGGTGTAATCATTATCATTGGTATTGTATTATCAACTAAATTTAATACTTGATCCATAAATACTTCTACTGATAATTTTCTACCAGTACCACCTAAATTAAATGGAGGGTTCATAATTACAAAATCACAATCAATATGTTCTGTTTCAGTTAAAAAATCTGTACCTTCTTTAATTTCATAATTAATTACATTACAATCGAATTGTTCTGTTAATCTGCCATCGCCAGCACAAGGATCAAGGATTGTTTTTGGTTCATAATTTTCATTAATGATTTTATATAAGAAATTACAAATTCTTGGATCTGTTGGAGTATCATGTTTTTTTTTACCTTTATTATCTTTTTTTACATATATACTCATTTATTTATAGTTTAGAAATTTATTTTATTAAATATAATCATTAACTACATCTTTTAATTCTTTCATTGCATCTGGAAAATGAGAGATACATTTAATATTATCAATAAGTTCTTGTAATTCTATTGCTTTTTCATATTTTTCTTTAAAAAATAAAGCTGTATATGTTTCCCCCCAGTCGTCTGTGAGGTCGAGGTTCTCGTCCTTGTCGTGGCCTTTCATTTCAAGGTATTCATCGAGTTCTTTAATAAGTTCTGTATCCATTTTTGATCTATCCATTTGTTCTTTTATAATATACTTATTTTATTTTTAAGTAGAAATCAAGATTTAAAATATTGAATGAATAACATCTAATACATCTTCGTGCAATCCAATATCTTCAATTTTATTTTTTAAGAACATATCCTTTTTACAAGTATTATCATCATGGCATAAACATACAAGCATATATTGTATTTCAGTTTCAATAACATTTTTATCATTAAAATCAATCATTTTAGCCCCTTCTCCTTGACTACTTTTAGTATAACCACCCATCGATAAGAAATATTTTTTAGTATAAACACTTCCGCATTCGTGTATCTGTCTTTTAGAAGGACAATTAATGTAACTATATTGTTTTTGTTTAACAAAATAAAACAACATTTGAGGACTACCAGCAAACTTTTTATTATTATCAATTAAAATTTTCATCATATAAGTCAACCATTCTGGTACAAATAAATCATCAGTATCCATATTAGCACAATATTTATTCGATGCTAATTTTTTAACTAAATAATTTCTTTTTTCTCCAATTGTTTTTTTATCTTTATTATAATAATAATTAAGAGTAATTGGTTTTATCATATTAGATAATTTTATATGTTCTTCATTATTCATTATCATTGGATCAGTTCCATCATCATATATGCACCACTCTAACTTTGTTTTATCATATGCTTGGTTCATAAGATTAAAAACCATAAGTTTTAAAAACTTGTTTCTATTATATGTAGGGGTCAAAATACTGATTCGAGGTAATTCTTCCATTTTATATATATATATAAGATATATTTTATTTTTTGAAAACGCTTTTTTAGTCAAGGATAGAATGCAGTTTTTAGCTTACTTTGAAATTATATATTATTTTCAAGATAAACTTAAAATTACATTTTATCCTCGACCAAAACATATTCTTGATTTAATAAATAATCATTTAAAATCTTCTTATCTCTTTGTACTAATTTTTTACAAAATTCTTGACACATATTAATTTCATATCTTGGTTCACCACCAACATTTAATGCAGAATAATCATTACTAATATAAGTGTACTTATCATATAACATACAAAGATGATCGTCTAAAAACCAATTCTTAATTAATGGATTAAAATACCAACCAAATATTTGGTGATGTTTTCTTGAAACCATAAATTGTGTTAGTATTCGATTATTACCATTAAAACAACCAGCTATACCAATATCATTATTCTTTTTTAAATTAACAATCATATCAGTAATCCAACCTTTTTTATCATAAATAATATCATCACCACACATCCAAAAATAATCACATTTCTGTTCCATTGCAATATCATAAAGTTTATTCCACATTTTAGACAACCAACCCTTTTCAATATTTTTATTTTTTATAAATTGTATATCAGCCCAATCATTTGTAGCATTGGTAATAATTTCTCTTTCTGTTTTTTTACACCATATAGTATCAGTATTATCATACATAATATAAAACTTATAATCAATATTTTCATCACGAGTATCCTTTAAAGATTGAATAGATTTTAATATATAACTTTCAGTTAATGAAGTCCAATTTCTATTATTAGTAGTCGAGGGTATTAAAATTGCTAATTTCATATTTATATTATATTATAATATATTATTATATAATAAACAAAATGAGTAGTTCAGCAGAAGAAGGACAATTACAAGATTATTCAGTAGATCAGTTGGCTGGTGCAGTAGTATTAGTTCTTGGAGCAGTTGCTGGATTATTACAAGTCATATGGATGTCTAAATGTCATTGTAAAGTAAATTTATGTTACTTCTTCCGTTGTGAGCGTCGTCCACCAACAGAAGAAGAAATGGCAACTTTAAAAGCAACTATGGATAAAGCAAAAGATAAGAAAAAAGAAGAAAAAAAAGAAAAAGAAAAAGAAAAAGAAATATTAACAAAAAGATCACCACGAAATCTTGAACCAGAACCAGAACCAGAAATTATTATACCGCCAGATACTCCTTAACCAAATGTTCTTGATGTTTATATGTTTTTCCGTGTATAAATATACCAAGTTCTTCACCACATACATTTGGTCTATTACCTTCATATTGAAAATGACTTATATCTATCCAAGCTGGTACATCATATTTTTTACATAATAAACTAAATATAGATTGGTCGTGTCTATGTTCCATAAAATCAATATGTTCTTCATTACTAATAGTATCATTAATTAAATTAAATTGTTTACAAGTATCTAAATAATCTTGATAAAATTTTAAAGTAAATTCATTTTTTCTTATAATATGAAAACCACCAATTCTTTGCGGTGTAAGTAGATGTATATTTTTATCCATATCTAATTCGTGCAATAATTCTTTTTTACTCCATTTAATTTCAACTTGATTTATCATTTCACCAGAATACATATTTAAATTATTAGTATTCATATATTCGATTAAAGGTTGAATATCTTTTACAACCTTTGCTCCACTATCAATATACATCAGTATATCATTATCATCTAATTCTTTTAATTCTTTTAGAATAATATAAGGTTTCCATAACCATAAGCCACCACCTTTTTTAATGGTTAAACAATTACTATGTATATTTTTAAAATCTTTATCAATATTAAATGGACTATATTCAGTAATCATATCAGTACAATATTTTCGAGCAAATAATGAATTTATTTTTTGTTCGTTATGATAATTATGATCTGCATAATTAATATACTTAATTTTTTGTAGATTTAAATGTTTATTCAACCACCAACTACCATTTAATTTTTTTAATGTTAAAGGATCTTTCAACCAATCTTTATATTTATATCTTATTTTTTTATATTTTTTATCTAACCATTTTTTATTAAATTCAGTATTAATATTATTAATAAAAATAACTGGTAAATCAGTAAACATTTCATTAATAGTGCAAGGATTAAAAACAATTGGAACTACTCCAAGATATAAAGCTTCCCAAGTTCTATGACAATCAAAACCAGTACCTAATGGACTTAATACCATTTTATATTTTGATAAATTAACATAAAATTCTGGATCAGTAATATCATAAGTAATTTCACCTTCAACATTACTTTTCATAGTTTTTTTATTTTCAGCAAATTTATATTCAGTACAATCACAAAATGATAAAGTTTTACAATGTTCCATTAATGGTTCTCTTAATTCTTTATTAGTTGCATTATTCCAATTACATAGTAAATACTTTTCTTTTTTATTTTTTTCAAAAGGAATATAATCATTTAATACTGATGTTAAACTTTTTTCATTTCGATAATGATTAATACCAATTGGTAATGAAATATATTTAGTATTATTACTTGGTTTATTCCAACATACCCATTTTAATATTTTGTTATTATCCACCCAATTATCTCTTTCAAATAATACATCATTTTCAATTGTAATTAAAATACAATTCTTTTTTATATTTGGATAAATTGTATTAAAAAAGAAAACTAATAATTGTTCTGTACCAGTAATACAAATCATAATAGTTTTATCTGTATCTAAAATTCTTTTAAAATCTTCTTCTTTTGATTGATGATGACGAGTGTTACATAGTCCTCCATTTTCTGCAACATATTGAACTATTAATTTATCACTTATAAAATCCATTTATATTATATAAGATTTTAATTTTAAACAATTAACAAATCCGCAAAAGGTTTAATTAAATCATTCTTTACAAAATAACAATCAGCTGTTTCATCACAACCTCTTCTTGTAGTTCCGCCACTACCAACTCTTAATTGACTAAACTCTTCTTCATTTACTTTCCAGCCGAATGTACCATTTAAACATTTCCATAATATAAAAACATCTTTACCATTCTTTGTATGTTCTAATCCTTTATCAATTTTATTTTTACTAATCATAATATCTGGATATTGTCCGTAATGTATTCTTCTACTTTTTAATTCAATATAAACATTATCATTATAAAAATCAAAAGTATCATAATGATTTTCTGTTTTTTTAATATCTTTAAATTTATCGATAGATTGTAATAGTTGCAGAATTATTTTTTCATTATTAAAACCAAACTTTAAATCTTGTAGTTTAATATTATTCATTTATACTTATACTTATATAAAAAACATAAATAAAAA
>ENA-ORXF01000541-ORXF01000541.1-marine-metagenome-genome-assembly--contig:-NODE-541-length-27240-cov-3.844715_pt1 | contig 27240 bp, 28 predicted proteins | sample MGYA00237864_ERZ511476 | MGnify/ENA primary metagenome ERZ511476 (study PRJEB26306, sample SAMN06343908) | marine metagenome | isolation source: coastal waters | place: Atlantic Ocean: West Antarctic...
TCATAACATTATTATGTAAGCTCATTTATTACCTCATTGACTAAGATTTGCTCAGTACAGTACTTAATTTTTTTAGGACATTTACTAGTGATCCAACAAGGTGAACAACTAACTTGAGGATTATTTACAATATGAATAGTATCAGTATATTTTGAAATATCAGTGTTACTAAACCCACTTTGTAAGACAAAACTCTTAGTTTTAACTGCAGAAGCAACATGATTAAGTAAGCCTTCATCCGCAATAATAAACTCTGCATTTTTTATGATAAATGCCAATTCTCTCAAGGATGTCTCTCCTACATAGTTTATAACATTATTTAGTATTAAATCGCCAGTGGTTCCTAGTTGAATCCATAAAATATCCTTAAAGTGAGAAACAACTTTTTGATATTTTTCAAATCCCCAGCCTTTATTTGGAGTATAAGTAGTTTTTGAATTTGGTTGAATTACTGAGTAAGAATTTGGAAGATTATATTTAATTGAGAAATGTTCAACTTCTTTTTTTGATAAATAAATTTCATTAGATATCCTGTCAAAATTTAAATTTATTTTAAAATGTAGTGTATTAACTTCAGCTAAGTGCAAAAAACTTTTATTTTCTCGCATAAAATCTTCAAACACCTCTTTTTTACTAGTGTATAAGAAATTTTCAATACGTTCTCCAGATAAAAATCTCAAAATTCTAGAAATGAAAGATCCAATAAAACTCACTTTAACTTCATAGTTTTTCCAAATTCTAGGATTATTATAAAAAAGATCTGAAAATGACGAAATAACTACAATTTTAAAAGGATATTGCTCATTAATTAATCTTATAACTGCGCTCATGCAGAGCTGGTCACCAACGGCATGACCTATTCTATAAATAATATATATATTAAAAAACTTTAAAATATTATTTGATAGTCTTGATAATAATTTTTTAAAAAAGTATTTCACAATAATAATTTATGTATTAAATCTAAATATCTCTTCATACAAGAATCAATTGAAAAAAACCTATCAAACCTTTTCATTGACTCCATACTCATAGTAGCATGGAGTTTTTCATCTGAGATTAACTCGTAGACACTGTTATAAAAATTATCAGTATTAAATGGATTTATTACTAGTCCCGTAACATTATCAGTTACAGCCTCGCTGGCTCCACCAAAACAAGTTACTATAGTAGGAGTTCCAGATTGCATAGCCTCTAAAACCACAGTAGGAAAAGGATCTGGATATATAGAAGGTACAAGAACAAGATCAGCAATATCAAAGACAACTCTCATTTGATCTTCATTTAACCAGCCAGGCGATATTATGTGATCACACAGTTTCGGGTTATCAAATATATCCCCTCCTGCAAGTAAAAGTTTAACTTTAAAATTATTATTAACTAATTTTAATAAAACTTCTTCAACTTGATCAGCGCCTTTTTGTTTTGATAATCTACCAGCCCAGAGTAAAACTTTTTCATCACTGTTAATATGGTATTTATCTTTAAATTCTATTATTTTTTGAAGGTCGACAGAATCATTAAATTCTGATATGCCGTTATTAATTGTAAGCGTATTATTAATTCCATTTGAATTTAATATAAATTCTTGAGCTTTTGAAACTGTTATTATTTTTTCTAATTTATTTAAATAATACTTTATAAAAAAATTTCTAAACGGATTAATAACAGTTCTTTTATTAGTTAAAAACACTTTCAATAAATTAAGTTTAGGATTTATTTTTGGATTTGCAGATAAATCAATTGGATTAATTCCTTGAGTGAACTTGCCATAATCTATGCTCATGTAGTCATGAGCAGTCATAATTTGCTTTATGCCAATTTTTTTTAAAAGTGATATTACAGAATAAGAAATATGGGTATGTATATTATGAATATGAGCAAAATCAAAATGTTTATTTTTTAAAATTATTCTGATTGCTTTAATAACCCAAGGATTATATAAACCTATATATGGTCTCAGATATCTGTTGTATGAAGATCCAATTTGGTAGATTTGGATATTTTTATATAAAAATTTGTTAACTTCACCATTCACAAGTTGGTCATTTGTGGTTATTACTACAACCTCATGCCCCAACTTTTCATACTCTTTTGTCATCAAATAGGCAACTCTCTCAGCATTAGAAAGTGGCATAAAATTATCTGATAAGACTAATATTTTCACTTTGTTCTATCAAATATTTCAAATTTCTTGTAACGATATGAAATCCATTCATCAGTTGAATTAGTTGGTTTCATTCTAAGACTATCTAAATCATCAAAATTTACAACTTTTTTAGCAACTATCAAATGATGATCCCTATAAATTGGAAAAAGGTTTTCAATAGTTTCTAAAATTTTAGCCTTGAAGCTGAGTTTCTTTCGAACAAGCTTATTATTTATTATGCTGTATTCCCTAGCCCTAAGATTAAAGTTAACATGCTCAATAACTTTAAAGCCAGAATGATTTAATAAAAAAAATAGTTCATCTTTTGAAAGTATTCTGACATGTGCTCTCCACTCTCCATGATAAAAGAGCTTTGATTTTACTAGACTTTCATTTGGACTTTTTCCACCAAGTATCATTCGCCGAATATTTTTCAATGTAGAAATATTATCTGTCGTTAAGATTAGGTGTCCACCAATCTTAGTAAAATAATTAATATTATCAAGCAATTTATTAGGGTACTCCATATGCTCTATTGTATTAAATGATGTTGCAAGACTATAAATCTCTTTACTTTCTTCAAAGTCATTAGGTATAGTTTTTTCAAAGTCAAAATCGAATATTCTGTAATGACTGAAGTGATCCTTAAAAGATTTATCAAAATGAAGGCCAGAGAGGTCAAATTTAATTTTTAAAAAAGTAAATATGATTTCCTGTAATTGGCCAGGGTAGCTTCCAAAGTCAATGCATTTTTCTTGAATATCTAGGGACTTATATTTTTTTAGGATGTTTAAAATTAGTGCATATCTATAGACATTACTTCCAACAAAAGTAAAGCCTAATTTTTTTAATTTCAGGTCTGAAAAAAAGGGCGGGTCCGTTTTATCCTTAAGCCACTTTCTTAGAAATTTTAATTCTAAATCTAATTTCATTTTTTATTTAAAGATCACTTTATTCTAATTGATCTATTATCCACTGAGCACCATCAAGATTGTCACCAAAAAATCTATTTCTAATATTCTTTATTGTTCCCAATGAATTTTCATTATTGACTCTGCTAATAATATTATCGTATAAGCTTTCGGGGGTTTTGACCAGGAATAAATGTCCAGGAATAAGGCTATCCATTTCAAAATAATCACCAAATTTTTTAGTATTAAGCAATATTGAAATTTTTCCAAAAAGACTGGCTTCAATAACTGCTGTACTGTAACTTCCTAGAAAAACATCAAACTCTTTGGCCACATCTTCAATTTTACCATCATATATCTTTAATTTTTTAATCTCAGGCAGTTCTAATTTTAGCTCTTCATAGTAACCATCTCTTATCATTGGACGAGTTTTAATTGCTATTTCAATATTATCATGATTCAATAAAAAATTCAAAAATGGAATTATTTCAAGGGCACTTATTAATGGTTCACAGATTAATAAGACTTTAATTTTGTTATTAGAGATTCTCTTAAATAACGAATGAGATACAAAACCCCCTACAGGTCGCAACATCCCACTATATTCAAAGCCCTCAGAAGGGGTAATTTTACTATATTTTTTGAAATATTCTAAATAATACGGGCTCCATAGACCATATTTATCGCATCCAATTTTTTTTTCTTCATTGAAAGGTGATATGAATTCTTGCACAGCATATTCTTTTTGAGAAAGCCCATGCATTATTCCAATTACTGGAATACTTAATGATTTAGCAGCAATTGCCAAATGGGCAGTTCTTGAAGAAAAAGTAATTAATACAAAGTTATTTATTTTTAATATCTTTAGTATCTTTTCAAAAATTGGAATACTTTTGATAAGAACAATATTTTGACTAGCATAACAATAAAGCATTGATTGAGAAAAATTAGTTGGAAATTCAAATACAGTTTTTTTTCTTGAAAACAAGCTAACAAAATAAATAATCGATGTGTAGTAAATTGCGAGTCTTTTTCTTTTATATATATTTTTAAAGCAAGTTTTAATTGAAGTATTCCTTATAAATTCTATATATTGAATATTATTTTCTTCATATTTACTATATAAATGATTCAATCTAAAATCTGATTTTGTATTTTTAAAAATTAAATCCTCGGTTCTAGTAGCAACATTAGAGCCTTTTCTAAAATAAAAATAAACTAAAGATACGAAAGTAAAAAATAATAAAAACATGTTAAATAAAAGTTCTTGAAAGTATTTAATAGAACTATATTTTTTTGGTAACTCAACTTCTAGCTTGCCAAAATACATTTTTAAAATTCTTACATATTTGTTTGGAAGTCCTACTACTATAATTTTTGTAGGATTATTAGATTCAATGACATCTACTAAAGGCTTTATGGAAAGATAATCTAAAGATGTTTGAAAAACATTGTCATACCATGACCATGAAATTTTGTAACCTTTATAATCATAGAATTTAATAAATTCCTTATTTTCATAAAATATTTTATCTGTTAATTCTCTTGCTTCTGAAACATTGGGTTGTTGAAGAAAGTCCTCCATAAAAAGGTCTGAATTATTAATTTCTTTAGAGTTAGTTCTGTTGAATTTAATAGTGCAGTTACTCATAGACTATTGGATCATTTGTAATGAAAAATAATAAATAATTGGGAGCAACATTATTATTAAAAATATATGATAACGAAATAATCCTTCTCTAAAGCAGTATGCATATGTAATTGTAGTTTCAACAAATCTTGCAATTAGTAAAATTAAAGCAGCGGCCATAATGCCATAATCTATCAAAATAAAATATATCAACGATATCTCAACTACAAATCTAGCTAGACTTGCTATCAAAACTTTTTTAGTACTGCTTTCTAGTCTTAAATTAATTCCATAAATCATTATCATTCCAGCTACTACATATTCAAGCCCCAAAACATAAAATATAAATTGATTAATAGAGTTATTATCTAATTTGTAAATCAAGAAAAAATAATCAATTACTAACATAACTGATAGGAAGATAGCTAATCTTAAAAAGAGCGTACCATAAAAGATATTGCTTAATTTAGATGGAAAATCTTTCGTAGTATTTTTTAAATCTAAAAATTGAGACATCATTGGATTTACAAATGAACCAGAAACAGAATGGAGAGCTTTAAAAAAAGTTTTTAAAATTGAAAAGATTGCAACACCCTCTAATGAAAACTCTTTACCAAGGATTATTGTTGGCAGATTATTCTTAACATATGTGAGCAATGAAGATCCAGTGAGTGGAGCCGAATAAGGAATAATGTATTTCTTACCAATATTAATACTGGTTTTAGCTTTAATTACTTCCAACAAAGAAAAATTATTATAGCTACTAGAAATTTTATAAGACAAAGCCATAAGCACAAATACGCTTAAAAAAGCACTACTATACAAATAATATAAATAATTAGTTGTATTAAAACTTAGAATTAGAACAACAAATAAAAAAACAATATTTCTGAAAAAATCGATTCTTGCAGTTAAGTTGTATTCAAGCTGAGAGTTTAGAATACTATTATTTACACTAATAAAATTACTTAAAATTCCATTTAATATAACTAATACTAGAAAGCTATTAATAACTGAAGAAACTTCTTCATAATTACCAATTAAAAACTCAAAAAAGCCAGATTTACTTGCAAGATACGCAAAAATACTAAAAATAGTAATCAATAAATATTTATATATAAGTACAAATAAAACAATTCCTTGTTTATCTTTTATTGAGATTTTATCTCTTAAAAATCTTACTATACTATCATTTAACCCTGCCATTAATAACTCAGTAATAGCAAAAAGTGAAACCATAATGACATACAATCCATAATAACTTTTATCAACTGTCCTAAAGATAATAACTGAAATACAAAACATAATAAAGTAACTACCTCCATTAATACTTAGTAGGTAGAGTATTGTTTTATAAAGAGAGTCTTTTAAAAACATTGAGAAATTATTATTAAAAAAACTTAATGCTTTTGACAGCAAATCAGCATATGAGAACTATAGCCCGAACTTGATATAAAAGATTGCCATTTATTTCTTTCAAGCTCATTTGATTGTTTAATAAACGTCTGCCAAAAGTTATCTTTAATCAAGTCTTGATTATTTAAAAGGATATCAAGATCGAGTTTTCCTGGAGTAGTTACTTCTAAAAACTTAAAACCAACTTTATCAAGTAATATTTTTATTGAAGATGGATTAAAAAAATTTAAATGATGGGGTGGAGTTACTGATTTATGATTTTCCCAAAGGGCTTGAATATCAACTCCAGTACCTGAAAGAGTAGTAAAAATTAGCATATCTCCAGAATTCATTAGGTTATAAATACAACTAAAAAAAGCACTAGGATCATATAGATGCTCAACTAACTCAAAGCTAACAAAGGTTTTTGGATTTCTTGTTAAATCCTTATTTGATACGTCTTGTAAAAACTTTTCAACAACATTAATATTTTTTTTTCGACATATTTTAGCTAACTCATTAACAGGTTCAATTGCAATAACATCAATTTCACTTATGCGCTTAATTTCTTCACAAAAAATTCCAAAACCAGCGCCAATATCAACGATAGTATTGTCACCTGTGGAATATTGATGCATTAATTCTATTACCATTTTAGCCTTGGGCTCCCAAAGTTTTTTTCTTCTTGAGTCTGCAGTATCTTTATAGAAAGTTGTTGCCCAATATTTAACTGACGGAGATTCAATATAATATCTTAAAAATGCTGATTCCACCGGTCTTGGTGAAACATATAATGTACTACATGCATCACATAACTTATACTCAAAATTATTTTTTTTAAATGAATGTCTGCCCTTACTTCCACAGCTAGGACAGTTAATTTCAAATTTATCTGAATTAGAAAAATAAGTAATAGTATCAATTTCACATAGTCGTAAATACTCACTAAAAATATGCTGTGGTCTAATTTCTTCTTCTTTCATTTTTTCACTTAAATAATTGGATTATTAGAATAAGTATTCAAAAAAACACTATCTATAGAATAAGCTATAAATTGGTAACCTTCATCTATTTTTTCTTTCAGATTCTGAATAGAAGGCTCAACAATATGAATTCCACATGGCACATTATTTTTTTCACATTTAAGTTTAATATCTTCAATAGTATCAATAAATTTTGAATTATCAAACTGGGCGGTCATGCCCATTGAAGATGATAAGTCATAAGGTCCAATCAAAATTGCATCAAGACCTTCTACATTTAAAATATCTTCTATATTTTTAACAGCTTTAATATTTTCAATCATAGCAATTAGGAGTGGATTTTGCGCCTCCTCAAAATAGCTATCAAAATACTTACCATATAAGTTACCCCTGTTAAATCCAACACCTCGATTACCAGCTGGTGGCCATCTCATATAATCTCTTATTCTATTTAACTCTTCAGCATCCTCAATCATTGGAATAATAATTCCTCCAGCTCCAGCATCAAGAGCTTGCTTACAGTCCTTAGGATGGCCTTCAGCTACGCGAACAAGAGGTAATGTTCCTCCTAACTCTAAAGCCCGAAATATATCTGGTAACTGATGGACACTTATTGAGCCGTGCTCAAGATCAATAGTTACCCAATCATAGCCAGATTGTCCCATTATTTCTGCAACAGATGAATCTGGAAATTGCATCCAACTTCCAATAGTTGTATCTTTATTTGATAATTTAGTACGAATTTTTTGAATCGCCTCTAATCTATTCATCATTAAAATCCTTAAATTTAAAACAAATTAATCTTTTTTGTAAAGAAAGATTATGCTCTGTCCGTCGAAGTGCAAAAAGAATATTATTCTTTACTGCGGCTTCATAATCAATTAGTGAATCACCGATCATTATAACATTCTCCTCTTCAATCTTAAATCTGTTGATTGAATCTCTAATAGCATTAATTTTCAAAATTGGTGAGCCATAAACTGCCATAAAATAATTTTGTATAGATAACTCTTTCAATACATCTTCGATTTCATCTCTTGGAGTTGCAGTTACTAAAATAAACTTCTTTTTATTATAGTTTAATTCAAGATATTTCTGAACTCCAGGAACCCATGGAGATTCAATAGTAGAGCGCTTAACTAGTAAAGAAAATTTATGGCAGTACTTTTCAATATTTTCTTTTGTAACCCTCTCTCCTGACCACGAAAGATATAGAGGGATTTTTTCAAAACGAGAAAGGCCACCATTTTCTATGTGATGAGTTTCAATTAAATCAGCTACTCTCTTGCCATATTTTGAAAACAACATTTGAAATGCAGAGGCTTTAATGGCAACCGAATCCTTAATAACACCATCGAAATCCCAAAAAATAACGCTAGAATCATTTAGTATTTTTTTTAATGATTTATTCATATAAAAAATAATCAGAAATAATATTTTGATTAATTTTATTGGCCTTATTATGTTAGGATATGTCTATCACGCTGAACTTCATATTCAGCTAATGGAACCTCATTAATAAGCTCTTGATTTGAGCAATATCGAACTACTTCTTCTGTAGCCTCTATTTCCATTTGACTTCTACAATCAATTGACATAGAGCCCATATGCGATGTTAAGATGCATCTATCAATCTCTGTTAACTTTCCAGAATAAGGTTCATTCTCAAATACATCTATTGCAGCACCAATTAAATGGCCAGATTTAAGTACTTCATATAAATCTTTCTCATTAATGATACCACCTCTTGATACATTAATAATTGCTGCATCGTTCTTCATGGACATTAGCTCTTTCTTTGTTATCATATTCTGGGTATGTCTGGTTAAAGGCAAATGAATACAAATAATATCTGCCTCTTCATATATTTTTTGTTTAGAGACCCATTCTAACTTAAAGTCCATATTAGACTGCTTACTAGGATCAATATCGTTTACTAACAATCTAGGAGATCCAAATGGTTTAGTTCGCCTAATAACCCTACCTCCAATTCGGCCAACTCCAATTATTCCTAGAGTAATCTCTGAAAGGCGTTTACCAAAAATACGGTCCCATTGACCCTGATGCAGTTTTGAATTAGCAACATGAATCGAGCGAAGTAAAGAAAAAATTAAGCCCATTGTCAGCTCAGCAACAGCTGGAGCAGGAGCATCAGGAGTATAGGAAACTCTGATACCTCTCTTTTCAGTTGCTAATAAATCAACGCTATCTAGTCCAATACCAACTCTTGATATTAACTTTAAATTTGGAGCATTATCAATAACTCTTTGAGATATTGGCTCTGTTCCAGCAATAATAATGTCAACATCTGAAACGAGTTCAATTAGTTCATTTTCATTGAGTTTTTTATTTAAAGGATTAATAGAGTATTCAATTTCTGAAGCTTTTAAAAGCTCAAGTGGTAAATCATTAATCGAGGCAAAGGGAACAGTAGTAATTAATGCCTTCATTAGATGTACCTCTTCATATGCTTATCATCTTCCATAATTTTTTGCACTCTTAAAAGATCAGATTTTGTATCAACACTATATGAACTTTCATAAGTCATTACCATGCGAACATTTTCATTATTTTCTAGAATTCTCATCATGTCTATTGATTCGATAATTTCAGTATCTGTCTCAGGAGTATTATTAAAGTTAATCAGATAATCTCGTTTGAAGGGTATAACACATACTTGCTTTAACATTGATATCTTGTTTGGACTTTTTTTTCTAGAAGGTATAGGTTCACGTGAAAAATACATAGCATTATTAAACTTATTAACGACTACTTTAACTTCATTAGGATCTTCAAATTCTTCAATAGAATTAATATTTGCCATTAAATTAACAACATTTACACTACTATCTTCTTTAAATGGGATTAATGACTCACTAATCATTTTAGCCGTTACCATCGGCTCATCTCCTTGAACCATAACTAAAATATCAATTTTTTTATTGGTATTTTTTTCGATTTTAAGCATAGCTTCAGCAGAACGATCAGATGCCCTCTCATGCTTAATATCTGTCATTATAGCTTTACCACCAATTGATATAATATAATCAAAAATCTCTATGTCACAAGTTGCAACATAAGTATCATCAATATCTTTACAAGAACTAGTTCGATAATAACAATGCCCAATCATTGGTATGCCATGAATTTTTTCCATAGGCTTACCAGGAAAACGAGAAGAATTCATTCTTGCTGGAATTATTGCAATAACGTGCATATTTACTAAAGTAACTTAAACTTGTTTATTATAGAAACAAACCATTGCTTATTCTTAATATTGTCAATTAAAAAATAACTTGCAAAGATTATCAAGAATGGCTCAAGAGGAAATCTATATCTTATTGAACCGATAGAAATCATATGGACTAAGCTCAAGTATCCAAATAAGGCAAAAATTGGAAGAGTCTTTTCAAAATAATTATTTAAACATTTAAAAATAAAACCAATTGTCATTAATAATACTAACCCATAACTCAGAAGTGACATAACAACTATATACCATTGAGTGTATTCTTGGGCATAAGGCCATAACCTCCAAAAACGTAATAATTTAACTCCTGACATTTTTACAAAATGAGCTGGATCACTTAAAATATATTCAATAGCAGCATTTTTATGTGCATTATTTCGAGCAACGGGATCTTTAAAAACACTTAAATGGGTTGCATCAAAATCGACTCCAGCGATACCTCCACCAGAATGATTAAGTGGGTTATTACCAGCGTATAGAACAACACCATCACCAAGTGTTAGTCGAACAAAGGAGTCATATTTTTGATATTGATGAATCCACCATGGAGACATTATTATAAAATATGCTAGAAAATATACTCCTAAGTATTTAATAGCTTTTTTCCACTCCATTTTATGAACTATAAGTATAAATATTAGAACAACAATTGGATTAAAAAAGTCAAGAGAGGGTTTGACTAAAAGTGCTAATATGCAAAAAATGATACCCCAAACAAGATTTTTATTATAAAAAAGAAAAAATGAAAGAAGTAGTAAAAATGTATAAAAAATCTCAGTGAGTCCAGATACTGAATAAAAAATAAAGTGTGGATATAACGCACCAATTAATGAAGATGTAAGAGCAACTAAACGATCTTTAAAAAGAACAAAAGAAATTAAAAACATTAACCAAATGCTCATTACAGATAAAAAAATATCCATCATAATTTGTATCTTTCCACCTCCTGTTATAAAGCTAAGTATAGGATATAGAGGCATATATATATTATTTGTAATAATATTACCAGAAAATATTTCTCTTCCAATAGTCCTATATGCAGAGGCATCAGGAAAATTTTGATCTGGATAAAACCACATAATTAGAAGACGGATAACAAATGCAATAAAAAGAATTAAAAGTAATGGTTTATCCTTAAAAAGAGAAATTTTTTCTACATTAATGACATTATTATTAATCAAAATTACTTTATTCTAACTGAGGGATAAGATAAATAAATTAAGCGCTTAAATTCTCTCCTTGACCTGCTTATACTGTCTAATATTAGTCCAGATATTAAACTTAGGAAAGACAATAGCATTAAGCTTGTACTTAAAATTGCTGTTGGCAATCTAGGAACCATCCCAGTATCAATAAAATTTATAAAAATTGGTATAAAAAGAGTTATCGAAAAAATAAAAAAGAATAATGAGAAAAATCCAAAAAATTGAAAAGGCTTTTCTTCCTTAAAAAGTAGTAAGATCATTTTAAGAATTCTATACCCGTCTCCAAAAGTACTTAATTTACTCTCTGACCCCTCTGGTCTAGAGTTATACTTAGTCTCTATTTCTTCATAAGAAGCACTTACTTGAAGAGCATGAATAGTTATTTCAGTTTCAATTTCAAATCCCTTGGATCCCAAAGGAAAGGATTTAATAAAACGACGTGACATGACTCTATATCCAGAGAGCATATCCGTAAAACCTCGGCCAAAGAGAAATGATACTGATCGTGTTAGCAACCAGTTTCCAAAAACATGACCCCATCGGTATGCCTTTGCTGAATCTTCTGCTTTTCTTATTGCAACTACCATATCAAGATTATTGTTAATTAGCTTTTCAACCATATGCCTACATTTACTAACTTCGTAAGTATCATCTCCATCAATAATAATATATAAATCTGCCTCAATATCTGCAAACATCCTTTTAGTTACATTTCCCTTACCTTTATTTGGCTCATCAAAAACTATTGCACCAGCATTTATAGCTACCTCCCTAGTTTTATCTATAGAGGCATTATTAAATACATAAACAGTCGCTTCAGGTAAAAAAGAATTAAATTCATGAACTACCTTTGCAATTGTTAATTCTTCATTATGGCATGGAATTAATACTGCTATCTTGTTGCCATCAAAATTATCATTTATATTGATCATTTGATTTTTTTGTTTATTATTTCTGAACATTTTTTTACTATTTTTTGTTGATCATTTTCCAATAAATAAGGGTGCATTGGAATACTCATAACTTTATCTGAAATTATATTTGAAAAATCTAAATTAAATTCTTCAGTTGCAAATGCAGGCTGCTTATTTAAAGGCACTGGATAATGAATGGAGGATGGAATTTTATATTCATTCAATTTATTCATTAAATAATTTCGATTTGAAACCTGGATAGTATATTGTGCATAAACACTAACATTTCTGGGATCAATAAAAGGGGTAATTATATCATCAGGACAATAATCTTTAAAAAGTTGAGTATATCTATCACCAACTTTTTTCCGTAACTCAACCTCTTGATTAAAAATCTTCATTTTTACTAATAAAATAGCTGCTTGAATTGTATCTAAACGCCCATTAATTCCAATCCTAGTATGATAGTATCTTTTTTCTTGTCCATGTGCACGCACTTCTCTTGCAATTTGTGCTAATTTATCATCGTTTGTAAATAAAGCTCCTCCATCTCCATAACAACCTAAAGGCTTAGAAGGAAAAAAACTTGCACATCCAAAAGTTGATAGGCCACATGAGCGAGAATCATTGAATTTTGCACCAAAACTTTGAGCAGCATCCTCTATTACGGGTAATGCATATTTTAATGCAATTTGATTGATTTGATCCATATCTGAGCACTGCCCATAGAGACTTACAGGGAGTATGAGCTTGGTTTTGCTAGTAATTGCTTGCTCTATCTTTGAAGCATCAATATTATATGTTGCTGCATCAATATCCACATATACTGGTTTTGCTCCCAACAAAACTATCATTTCTGAAGTAGAAACAAAAGTAAAAGGAGTAGTTATTACCTCATCACCCTGACCAATCCCAAGTGACATCATTGCTATTAGAAGTGCATCAGTTCCTGATGAGACTGTAATACAATGATTAACACCAACATAATTTGCAAGGCAAACTTCTAACTCATGAACTTCAGGACCAATAATAAAGTGCTTATGATCTAAAACTTTATTAATAGCATCATCAATATCATTCTTAATTAGTTTATGTTGGGCATCTAAATCTATAAATTTCACTTTTTTATGAATAGTTAAATTAATTTAATAAAGACCACATTTTAGACCAGCATAAGACAATTAATAAATTAATCTATTTTTTAACTTTATCATAAGAGGTTTTTCAATATACTTAAAAAAAACTAAACCAAAAAAAATAGAAACTAAAGCAATTATTATGTACATAAAAGTAAGCGATAGATAATGATTAATTTCAAAAAATACAAAAACTTTACATATAATCGAAATACAGATAGTATGAGTTAAATATATAGAATAAGATGCCTTTCCTAGATAACTTAGAAAATTTATTTTTTTAATGACTTTTTCTAACAAACTATTGTAACAACCTAACAAAATTAAACACGAAGAAAAGCCAAAAAAAATTGTAGCAACTCCTGTTTCCTGCTCTCCTAGTATAATTCCAGAGGTGAGAAATAAAATATTTCCAGCTATAAATGCTAAAATTACATAGATATTCTTTAGTGAATATTTTAACAACAAATGTGATACGAACATCCCACACATAAAGAGAATATTATATCTAGAAAATAAAATTTTCCACATATAACCATCTCCTCCCCCATCAAAATTAGGAGAAGTTATAAAATAAAATATTATTATTGAGATTGCCCAAAAAATAAATACAATAAAACCAATTCTTTTATTAAAAATAAAAAGAGAAAAGGCAATATAAAATATTACCTCATGAACTAATGACCAAGCAACTCCAAGATGGGGAAGATCAGACTGTGGAAACAACAAAAGACTTTTAATTAATGGAATAAATTCTCTATGATATAACTCACCATAAGATTCTGATAGAAAAAAAACTGGTGTGATAGCAAGTGTTATTAAAATATATATAGGATATATTCTAATGGCTCGCTTAAGAAAGTACCTTCGTAATTCTATATTATTAGAAAAATCTTTATTATGGATCATATACATAATAAAGCCACTTAATACAAAGAAAAATTCTACTCCTGATCGACCAAAATCAAAAAAAAGTGTTAAAGTGTTTTGCTCTAGAAAATACGAAGCAGAAATGCCACTAGTATGGAACAACAAAACAAGAACTGCTGCAATCCCTCTATAACTTTCAGCTATGTAACTCATTTTATAGCGAATTTAATATTAACACTGGTTTTCATTTACTCTACTCATTTGATATACAAACATACCATTCTTATTTGAATTTGGAGCATAATTATTATATGTAAAAAATACTTTGCTATCTTTTTCATATAAAGTCTTAATAGAGTAATTACAAAACAATCCTGGTAATAGGTCTTTGTAATTTTCATACAAGCTATTATTGAATATTGGAGTTTGCTGACTAACCAATAAAATTTCATCAGGAAAATTCATTTTAGAATAATGATTTTGAAAACTATTCATATCAATGAAATAAACTTTTTTTTCACTTGAATCATAATATTTTAATGGTCCAAGAGTTGATTGATAAAGCAGAATTACTTTTTCATCTCTATCATTAAGAATTTTATAATCAAAATTAGAGAATTTACTTTCTATCAGATTAACTGAATATTTTGAAGAACCATATGTAACTATTAAAATTAATAAAATGATTAATGGCCCATAACCACTGATCTTCAAATCCATTAATAAATAAAATATAACTATAGTAAATATAGGAAGAATAACTAACATATGACGAGTTTGATCAAGTGGTAATACTCCAGAAAGATGCAAAATAATCCACTGTAGTAATATAGAAATAATTGAAATAAAATAAAATTTTGTTTTATTTAATTTCTTATAGCCTATTACTAGTTTTTTTATAAATAAGAATCCAATGACAAGCAAAAATAGAGTAAATAAATATTCATTTCGAATAACTCCATACACTATTGATTCAATAGATATATACAATTGCCTTACTAGATGCAAAGTTATTTCGATTATAGAGGATAAATCTTTAAATTCTGGAGGCATTACCCCCTTATTCCCAGATTTTGATTTCAGAACTAATAAGCCAGGAATTGCTATAAGAAAACAAATAATTAAAGTCGAAAAATCATGTAAATATTTATTAGGATATTTAGAATTATCACTCTCTCTTAATTTAAATAAGTAAGTCAAACAAACTGGAAATATAAATAGAACAGTTAAATATGATAAATAAAATAATAAACTTAATGAAAAAACTATCTGACGAAATGTAATCTTTGAAAAAAAATATTTATATAGAAGAACTAATCCCAAGCATGTTGAAAAAAAATAAGCAGAATAGGGGCTCATATGATGTGAATATAGGATTGAATTAGCTGAAAAAATTGGGATTGTAAGTACTATTGGAATAGTCCAATTTAAAAGCCTTCCATTAATAAGATACATCAAATAAAACAATAAGCATAAGCCACTTATTGAAAAAATTGATGAAATAATTCTCCCTTTAAACACTACTTCATCAAATTCATCATCCTGATTAATTATTAGAGGAAGTAAGATATATTGTGCTGGAGCATAAGTCCATGTATAAGCGATATAAAAAGGGTGCAGAAAACTATTCTCTATTTGGTGTGCAGACTCCATATCAACTTTTAATGGATAGTCAATAATGCTTTCAAAAGGATTAATAATCTTGCTTCCTATATGTCCCTTATGAATAGAAATAACACCAATATCATCATATTCTGTATATACTTTATTGATTCCATAAATTCTCAGGAAAGATCCAGTAATAATTAAAAGTATAATTATGATTAAAATACTTTTTCTTGAATCTAGTTGAACTAAAAAAGATTTGAGATTACTCAAAAAAAAGTCTTTAGATTTCATTTATAGGCCTATTTAATTGATTTTAATACAATTTATAGAAATTTTATTTCACTGAATTAATCAAAGAAATTATCTCACTATAATCACTAAAAATAAAATCAGGTTTCGCAATTCCAGTCTTTGCAACTTTCACACCATTATGGATTTTTTGAATTTTCTTTAAACCCATTTCACCCGCCCCCAGCATATCACTCTTTGGATCATCTCCAATCATCCAAGTGTCTTTATGGCTAATTTGTAACTTTTCGAAAGCAACCTCAAAGGGCCTTTTATCAGGCTTATCAGCACCAGCTTCTTCAGAAGTAACAACATAATCAAAAAACTCATCTAAACCAAAATATACCAACTTACGAAACTGTATTTGTGCAGTTAAATCAGTAATATTTGCTGTTACAACCCCCTTACTTTTTAAAATTTGTATAAATTCAATTACTCCAGGGAATAACTTGCAGTTGCTCAGAAAAGTTCTCCAGTAGGTTTGCTCTAGATCAAGAGTAGTTAAAATTCTAGTACCTAGCTCCAATTTCTCAATTGTTCTTTGCATATACAAGAGCCTACTATGGGAACTCGCAACATTCCCAAGTCTTAACTTAATCTCCTTTCTGGCCTCTACAAATGCCTGTCTAAAAATAAGTTTATCAATCCCGAGAAGTTTTTCCACTTTATTTTCAACAGCCCTAGTTGCCTCTTTGTGAGCAGGTAAATAAGGATACAAAGTGTTATCAGTATCAAAAATTACAGCTTTAGGAAGGTCAATTATTTTAAAATTATCATTTTTATATTTCATAACTACCTCCTTCGCTTTAAAGCTTCATCTATTTCAATAACTGTAATAATTTGCATCATACCGTTAATACCATCAGAAAATTGTGTACTAAAGTCAAGAAGTTCTTCGACATGTGGGGCCAAAATATTTATTGCAAGACCAACATCTTCAGAAGCGACATCTCCACTAATCTCTATAACAACCTCACCCCTCTCATCCACAGACTCTATATTAACTTGTAACCCACAAACACCAATTAAAACTCTTACAAGCTCTTGATAGTAAATTCCATTTTTAATACGAACTCTCAACTTTATATTAGAATTAACTATTTGATCTTTTATAAATAACTCTTCATTTATTAAAAGCAAATTAAATATAACGTCCGCTCTTTCAGCTTGAGGTTTTATGTATTTTTCACTATCTAGCTTTCTCTTTTTAAGTTCACCTATAACTTCATCTTTATTATGCCCACGCTCTTTTATATCTCTTTTTAAACGAAGGTGCGTTCTTAATGACTCATCCATCTCTATAAAAAAACTAACATCTAACTCTTCTAATAATTGCCTAGGGTAGAGAGTATGTAAACCTTCAACCAAAATAACATCTCTACTCTTATTAATTTCTTTAGGTAGAAACCTTCCAGATATATGATCATAGTGCCTTGCTCTAACTGTTTCACCAGAAATTAAGCCTCTTACATCTTTTACAAGTTCAAATAGTCGGTTTGCTTTTGGATCAAGATGAGTCAGCGTCCTCCACATTGGAGAAGTCCTCTCCCAATTATGGTAATCATCACCAGATACTTCTGCTAATGATTGTTCACCAAAAACAGTAGCTAAGCTCTTGGAAAAGGTACTTTTACCAACTCCTGAATCACCTGCAACTCCAATAACTAAAGGCTTATTTCCTAAACGATAATAATCATTCTCTCTAACCCCTTCCCGCAATATTTGTATTGTAATTAATAACCCTGCTCCAACCATGAAGGTGTAGTGGATAGATTGAAAAAAGAAATTATTCAAATAAGGCACTTCCTCAAGAATTAATAAATTGAAAGTAAAAAAACTAGCTCCACTTGTATAAATTAAATGATAAGAAATAAATAAGAAACTAAAAACACCTATTATTGCCACTGCACCTGCACCATAACGACTTTGATGAAGTGTAAAAATAGGCACCAACCATAAATACCAGCCTGGTGATGATGGAGTCATTAGAATTATAATACTAAAAGCTACACCCATTACAGCAAATAATAGATCAAAATTTATACGCCTAATTCTCCAAAAAAAATAAAGAAGTAAAACATAAACTAAAGGAGTTAAATAAATATAAATATTATCTCCCATTTCTAAAAATAACCAATACAACTTCCCAACTTCTCTATTATCTAAGACCATTATTCTAAAGGCATCTGAAATTAGAAATGGGGCAAAAATAACTAATAGAGATCCAATGAAGAAGGTTAGGAATTTTTGCAGTTCTTTATTAATTCCATTATGCGACCATAAGTATAAAATAATAAATGGTGCACCAATAATCATGCTGTGTTTTGCACCAATAGAGAATGCCAAAATAGTGCCTGCAAGCAAATAGTTTCTTCGCTTTATAAGTGACAAGGAATAAATAAATAAAGCTATTGGAATAAGATCACTTTGACCATGCCAATAAGTTATAAAAATAACTAGAGGTGATAGCCAATAATAAATTAAAATTTTTCTCCAGTGACTTTCAAAAACTTGGAGTAGTAGTATTAAAAGCAGAATATCTACTAAAAATAAACTAACTCTAAAACCAAAATTTGTAAAATATTCTACTGCAAAAAAATTATCTATACCCCAACCAATAGCCGTTGATGGTAAATGAGCAATAAACATAATTAAACCATATGGAAAAGCTAAAGGGTCTCCTCCAGATAAAAGATAGCTAGACCAAGGAAGAGAAATAGGTCCTTCAATCCAATTAACTATAAAAGGAACAAACCATTCAGACTGAGTAACAGGATATAAACCTACAATTAAAAAGAATTTTATGACAATTCCAAGATGAAAAATCTTTTCCCTGAATAAATCAGCCCATACTAGTCCCAGAGGTCTACATACTTGGTGCATACTGCATCTCCTTTAATACCTTGCTTTTCAATTTCATTTTTAAATCTTAGCACATCCTCATAATTAGTTCTACCTTGCAACTCGGGTGAAACTATACAAAGTTTAAAACCATATTTTTTCAATTTATTAAATTCTTTTAGATTAATAGGGAATTTTGAAAAACAATCAACCCATACCCAATCAACTTTTCCAGATAATGATAAAACCGTGTCAATACTCTCATACTCTGAAACTCTTAGAGCGCATCTACTTTCACCATTCATTGCAGTTTTTCGTAAAAAAGGAAAAGATTGATCAAGAAAGAAGAAATCAACTATTTTATTATCGTCCATTTTTTTTAAAACTCTTTCTTCAAGTCCTTCTTCTTTAACATTTAAAATTAAGGTTCCATGATTAAAAAACTTAAGCCATTCATCAAATAATTCCCCATCTTGAAAAGGATCATGATGAAGAATTAAATCGTTATTATTGGACCTTATATCAATCTCAACTCCAAAACTCATTGGAGATTTTATAAGAAGATCAATTGAATTAATTCTATGGAGAATTTTTTGCATCTTACTTCATCCTTCTTTTTAGAGAAACACTATATGAAAGTGTACGAGCAATAAATTGATACTTAGATAATAAGCCAAAATTCCATTTAGAATTACCATAAATTCTTTTACTAAAAATAACAGGGAAACGCTTAATGCTTAATTTAGACCTTTTAGCCATGAAATAAGAATATAAGTCGAGTGAAAAATCATTTGGAGGTAACTCCCAAGTGCTATAAAAATTTCGATGAAACATCGTTGGCTGAGCATTAATATCCCAAAGGAATTTCCTCAGAAAAACTGTTTCAAAGATTGACATTCCTACAGTAAAAAAAACATCTAAGATTGGTCTTCCTTTTCTTTGCCCTTTAACAAAAAGAAGCTCTGGATTGTTCGAATTTTGAAAAATAGATAGGCCTTTTAATACATCGAGTAAATCAGTTTGTAAATCTGCATGGGTCCAGCTGAGAATTTCTCCATTTGCTGCTTTAAGACCAGCTAAGATTCCATGACCATAACCTTCATTATTTTTAATACTAATATGAGTAAAGTAGTTAAGATTTTTAGTTAGTTTATTCAAAATAAGAGCTGTGTCATCCTTAGATCCATTATCAACTATTACAATCTCAATACTACTTTCAATATTGAATAAATCTTTACAACGATTTATAAGTAATGGGAGATTGGCTGACTCATTATAACAAGGAATAATTAATGATATTTTTATCATTTTTTTTGTGCTCATTTAGAAGAAAAAATAAAATACTTCATACCAATGAAATTAAGTGTGGCAGAAATTATTGTTGCTATCAAAAATGCTAATAAAAGCACATAATTAAAAAAACTTAAAAAACTTAAAAGTATTTCATTAACCATAACGTTTACTATGAGAGTTGTAACATACAATAAACTAAAAAAAATAAATCTTAAAAAACCACTCTTAGAAGTTTGAAAAGTATAACTTTTATTTGCAAAGTAAGAAAAAAGTGCGCCAATTGAGAAACTAACTCCTTTAGATAGAGCAATATCGAAACTAAAATAAATTAATATTAAATAAAATATTAAATCAATTATTACTGAAGTTACTCCTACAATTAAAAATCTTGTTACATCATATTCAAAAATCTTAATAAGTAATTGTCTTATTTCCAAAATAGAGACCTTAAATTACTTAGTATTTTCATCATTAACTATCTTGTACGGATGGCTATTCCATCCATCAAAACAACTCTGCCAGTATTTAAATGTTCTTAAGTCATTTGGCGTTCCCCAGCAAATATATTGATCAATTTCAAATACAAAACAACGCAATCCAAGAGAAATTGCATCATTAATTACAGAATCCACATAATATTCTCCATTCACTTTTCCCTTCCTACTTTTCATTTTTTTAACGCAGTACAAAAAGTCACTTAATTTTTTAAAGGTAAATGTACCAACAATAATTGGATCTATAGATGGATTCGATAGAGGAGTTTTTACCGAAACAGAGTTTATAAGCCCATTTTTTTCAGAGTCAATCCACCCATACATATTTGGTGAACGAATTGCCCCAGGATATCCTCTAGCAGCCCAAACAATTACATCGGCTTTATTAGAATCGATTAGTAATTTTAAAAGCTTAGAATCGTAAATCATTCCATTATCACATGCCGCAATTGTGATTGGTTTATTTTGCTCAAGATCAGTTGCACCCTCAACACAAGTTGATGCCTGACCATCAGTCATATAGTCCAAGTTAGTGAATTTTGGGTTAGATGATGACTTTAATAGTTCTTTTTTGAGTTCATCTAATCCATCCATATCTTTTCTAAAAATAAACTTCTGAAGATCTGTTTTAGGTAGATCTAATAAAGCTTGAATTGCCATAGGCTTATTAGAAACATTAATTAAGGGCTTAGGAGTTTCATATCCTTCATTTTTAAAACGACTCCCTAAACCAACCATAGGAATCATTAATGCTCCCTCAAGAAAGGGAGGACTGCCCTCTTTAAGAATTGCTTTAAATATTGAAGACCAATAGATATATTCTTCTAAATCAGCTGGAGTACCCCATTGCATAAAATGATTTAATTCATAAACATGAATTTTTAAACCATCGTTAATCATTGGTTTATATGCCATACTTGCATAATATTCGCCACCAACCGTTAAATCTTCTTCAACACATTTTTTAAAATAATAGTACATAATTTCAGCACTTTTGAAATAATATGTCCCACTTGATGCAAATTCCTCCCTAGGAGATTTAGTAAAAGGTTTCTTCTCTTGAATATCTTGAGCAACCATATCTTTTTCTGGAACATAAGCATAGTAATTGCTCCATAAAGTATGAGGATGAAACCCGCGATAACATGGAATTGCTCCATCACAATCAAGCCTTTCAACAACTTTACAAAATTCATTGAAATCCCAATCACATGTAAAATCAGCGTAATTAACAATAATTGGTTTTGAAAGATCAAGAAAATCTATTGCTTTTAACACAGCATTAACAGGGCCAAGTTTATGTGGCTCAATAGAAACAATTCTCCCATTTGGGGAGATATTTTTGAGAATTTCTCGCATTCTGTAAGCTTCATTGTTAAGATGATCTTTATTACAAATAAATGTAATATCACTATTATCTGGAAACATTTCTACAACATATTGAATAATAGACTTGCCATCAACCTCGATTAATGGTTTTGGAACATCGTAACCAGCCCTTCGAAACCTCTCTCCAAAACCAGACATTGGGATTACTATTTGCATCATCCTACCTTTGTATTAATTTACGATATTTTTCAGCATCCCACCCTAGTAATTCTGCCTCATCTTGATGGGTCAAGTACTGTAATTTATCTTTGGATTGAAGTTTAAGCAAAACATTAGTCAGGCAGTAAAGCATTTCTTCTGCATTTTCACTCAAATTTTTATTAACAATTACACCTAAATCCTTTATAACAATTACTTTTTCATTTATATTTAAAGCATTGGTAGCTATAATATTTTTAAAATCTTGATAAGAAAAAACTGGAATATTGCCAGGTCCAAGAAAAATAACATGGTCAGGATAAAGTGCATTTTGACCAATTATTTGTATAGATAAATCATCTTTTGCTAAAGCATGGCAAAATTCATATTTTGGTAATTTAAAATCTAAACTACCTATCAATTCTAGAATTTTTCTTCTATCAACATCTATTAGCTTTTTTCTGAGCGGTCTAAATAGTTTCTTTTCGACTTGCTTAAGTATCTCTATTACTGATTCTTTTGAATCACCTCCAATAACTAAGCCATGATTTGCTAAAATAATTATATCAAAGTCTAATATATTTAATGACTTCAGCTTTTTAGTAAGGGGGAGGCCAGGCCTTACATATGGAACCCAAAGCCATTTAAGCTTATCAAGCTTATCATTCAAAATTTGTTTACAGTTTTTTAAAACGGCATGCGAAATTACATTAGCAGAATGCACATGTGCGACAAACTTATGCGGCATTAATGCGTGTAAAGTTGTTTCAATAGATGGTCTGATATTGTGATATTGATCTTTAAATAATTGAGAAGAACTTAAGTCTTCTTCATCTAGAGAAATTTTATTAAGAACTAATTGCCTATCCAAGGGTACAAAGATATCATTCTTATTATCCGATAACCAATATCCAGAAGCCTTAACCCATAAAGTACCATTTTCTTTAACTGAGGTATTTCCTCCAGCCCCTTGAACTAAATCAAGGTTAGTACCTAAATAATAAGATAATTCTCCTAAGTCTTTTTTTAGAGATTTCACATTTGCATTATCAATCATAAGTAAAAAAATTAAATATTAGTAAATATCATAAGCAAAAATTTCATTATTATCTAAATATTTAGTATTTTTATATAATTTAAAACCACAATTTTCAACTACTAATCTTAGGTCTTTAATTATTTGATTCGAATTCACTGAATCAATAAATCTACTATCAATTAAATAAACTTTTTTATTTGTAATACTATTAAGTTCCTGACAAATATCTAGTCTAATAACATTATTAGAAACATTTAACCATTTATCATAAAATGATTGAAAAACATAATCATTTATATTTCTAGGGCATTTTGAAACTTTAATATAAGGTGACATATATGATAAATTATCAAAATTAAGGTCAGGATAGGATAGTTTAATCATATTTTTAAGCTCCTTATCATTACAATTTCCATACCTAATTGATGTCCATAGTTGAAATTGAATTACTGAATCAAAATAATTGTCATGATGGACATAAATCTTTGCATCTGGAGCTATCATCTTCACATCCATGATTGCTTTATCAAATAATCTAGTACTATTTTTTTGAAATAAAAATGGTTTTGATGAAGTACTATTAATAGTAATAAAACCAATAAATAGCAATATAAAAGAAAAGAATACCGGCATAAAATTATTGGATTTAGGAATTTTTTTAATTATTTCCTTCAATATAAAAAAAACTAAAAAAGCATAGAGTGGCACACTATTTCTTCTCATTATTCCAAGACTTTCCCATTGTCCAAGACCAACTAAATAATCAATTTCAGGATGAATAAAATAAAAGTAGAGCTTATAAAATACAAATATAAAAACTGGTATTACAACAATCCATCCTTCCTTAATTAATTTATTAAGAATATTTTTGTTATCAGATGATAGCAGTCCATTTTCTTTTAACCAAAAAAATAAGTATAGAGTTGCTGTAATAATTAACCCAATAAATAAAAATTGCCACAATAATAATTTAGAACTAATTGAACTAATCAATGTAATCCAATCATTGCCCATATTAGACATTATTGGAAATATTTGAAATATTTTTGGTATTGAAAATATAGTAAAGAAAATAATCCCACATGTAAAAATTTTAAGTAAAGATAGTAAAAAATTTGTAGGATACATATTTAAGAAAGATAATTTTTTAATTAAAAATTTTTCTGAAGAACAATATAGAAATTTTCTAACTAATAAAGCTAGAGAAATATACACTTTTTTATCCAATGTAATAAGAGATTTTAAAGTTACAACTAATAGAGATGTTGTTTTAGGTCCTGTAAGACATCGAGTACCTAGTGGTATTAAAACAAATAAAAAAAGAATAATATATTTACCTAGAATAAAATATAATTATATCGAAAGAAAAAAAGCTATTGATGATGAACTAAAATTAATTAAAAGACAACCTTCTGGAGGTTTTAGGAATCATCATGTTAGAAAATTACCAGAAACTTACAAACCTAGTCCTTTACAAATTGTATTAGCTAGAAAACAAAAAATAGAAATACCTTTTGGACACACTTATGTTCGAGGTTCTAAATGGGGTAAAAAACCGATGAGTAATGATGAAATTATTTATCGTAGTAGAAGTATGACTAATACTATATATTTTTCAGAAGATGTTGTGTGCAAAGCTGAAGAAATTGTTAATAAAAGTTGGGCAGGTTTTGAAGAACATTGTAGATCTAAACTATCTTCATTGGATTGGGACACTACTAAAGTTAGGGTAAAAGATGGAGGGATAGATATTGAAGCTTATAAAAATGTTGTTAAAGGTGAAAATGAAAAAGTAATTAGACTTTTTGTGCAATGTAAACATCATAAAAAAAACACAGGTCCTGATGTTATTAGGGGAATATTAGGATCTAAAGAGGTAGAAGATAACGATCATGAAACACAGTTAATGGTTATGATTTCTGGTAAATTTTCTAGTGGTGCTATAACTTTGGCTAAAGAAAAAAATGTAATGTTAATTGATGGAAGTGAATTATTAAAATGAAATATATTGTAATATTTATTTTATTAAGTAATTGTTCTTTTAGTGATTATGATTTTAATCCAACAACTACAATACTAAAACAACTTATAAAGGGGAAGAATGAAACACAATAATTGCTTTGTCTATCCAAAGACAGTAAGAGAAGCCATTGATGGTAAACGTCATTACGACACGGGTCGTGAGAAATTACCATCAGTGACGACTATCTTATCAAGTACGCAAGATCCCAGTAAGACTGCTAGTTTGCAGTCTTGGCGGGAGCGTGTGGGTGAATCCACTGCGTTAATGATAACTGAAGAAGCAGCATCGCGCGGGACCGCAATGCATAAAATATTGGAACGTTATATAGACGAGTCTGGTTATTTAGACATGACTAAAGTAGGACTCGATGCGCACAACATGGCTATAAGAATCATAGAGCAAGGTCTGTGTAACGTGACTGAGTATTATGGAATCGAATGTACATTATTCTATCCCGGCCTATACGCGGGCCAAACAGACATGGTAGGCGTCCATAAGGGTCAAGATGCGATCATTGACTTCAAACAAACGAACAAACCGAAGAAAGAAGAGTGGATCGGGGATTACAAAATGCAGTTGGCGGCATATGCTATGGCACATGACTATATGCATAAGACACAAATAACTAAGGGTGTAATTATGATGTGTTCTAAAGATAATTACTATCAGGAGTTTGTAATAGAAGGCGAAGAGTTTAAAAAATGTAAACATAAATGGTTAGGAAAGGTGAGTGATTATTATGAACAAAGAACAAATAATGAACGAAAGATTGAAACAGTTGCATAATATAAATAGAGCAATGTTAAATGCAAACAACGCAGATATTAAAAAAATGTGGTTAGATAAATTCTATGCTGTAATTTTAAATTTTGCTGAGTCAATAAAAAGTATGAAGGTTGCAGGACTAGACCCATACAACGAACATTTAAATAAAACAAAAGGAGATAGAAAATGAAAAAAAGAACAAAAAAAATTCCTTGGTCTAAATTTAAATCTATAGAAAATAGATTTTTAGATGTAAGATTTTCAGGAATTGAAGATGCTATAAATGCACAAGACACTAAAAAATATAAAACTAAAGCTATGAAAGGTGATTATTTTCAATCTGTTTATGGTGATACTGGTTTTACTTTAAGAAAAAACAAGACATTGACCGATAGTAATATTCATCAAAGTAATGAAGAGTTTCAAGAAGCTTATAATAATTATGAAAAAGACGCAACATACACAGGTAAGGCTTATTTGAAAATGTGGAGACATCATAGAGGCAAAAAACATCACTATCTAATAACCATAGAAGATTTACCGGAGGAGAACGCATCATGAGGAAACTAGCAAAAACAAATAAGAAAAATATGACAATAACATTGTATCCAGATTTTATGGGCTATAAAGAAAATGGTTATGAAGTAGATGTAGAAATGCAAGGCTATCATGCATGGTCTTCTCATTTAATGAAAAAAATTTGGTACAAAGATAATCATGAACTTCAAGACGCATTTGATATACATTGGAAAAGATTAATAAAGGAGTGGAACTAATGAGTATGAGAGTAAGAGATCTACAGCAGTATCTAGGTAAATTTACTAAAGATGAAAAAGGTACATCAATATCTGATTGTCATCTTTACATAGAGACTGCAAGTGGACATTTAGAAGAGATTAGAAAAATTGAAATACAAGAA
>ENA-ORXF01000543-ORXF01000543.1-marine-metagenome-genome-assembly--contig:-NODE-543-length-27139-cov-7.931712_pt1 | contig 27139 bp, 28 predicted proteins | sample MGYA00237864_ERZ511476 | MGnify/ENA primary metagenome ERZ511476 (study PRJEB26306, sample SAMN06343908) | marine metagenome | isolation source: coastal waters | place: Atlantic Ocean: West Antarctic...
TAGAATTGTAGGGGGGTCGGCCAGCCCCGAAGGGGCTATATAGATCATTCTCTCCAATTACCAAAAAATTGAATTGGATTCCTCATAGTATATAGATGCACCCCCCAGCGCTAAAACTAGAACTCAAAACTAACTCAAGTTTAAGACCTATTAGCGTCTATTGTCAGGAAATTGAGTTTAATTCTGGCTTACCACCTAGAGCACACCCCCCCGACACCTATACAAACATGACTTACCTCCCACCGCCCTGCTTTGAACTTATTAAAAGTTTCCTTGGAATTCACCCAGCAAAATTCCACTGCAAAAAAGTAGCCGCTTTAATTAAACGTGCAAAAATTAAACATACAATTCGCAGGAACCAGGGTTATGCTACATCGCACTACGCACAACTTATACGCTACCCTGGAGGAGCCAGAGGCCAGCAACCCTGTTATTACTATGACCCTCGGGATGTCTCAAGTTGGATCACTTATAGCCCTGAATTAAAGGGTTGCCGTAAAGAATTTACATTTGACTATAAATGCACTGGAATGAATACTCTACCTAGCACCACTCCTCTACAAATTACTTCATGGCGAGGAAGACCTCAACCAAAGTCAAGGTGGCTTGAAGCAGCAGGTCAGAATACAATTTCTCAACGCCACTTCCATCGTAAGGTTGAAAATACTATTATTACACAACATATACTACTACGAAAACACAACCAGGCTGACCTTAAGGAATACTGTAAGGTAAATAATATGGTTGGCTGGAAGCACCCGCCGTTGGGTATAATAGCATACCACCATTTATCGCTTGAGCGCTTCATTCTCAAATATAAATTTGAATAAATAAAAAACAAAACACAATATATTTAATAGTTTAGTTTTTTATTACCATAATAGGTAAGCGTCAGAAAATTGAAATGGATTTTGGCTTACCACTACAGTCACCCCCCCGACACCTATACAAACATGACTTACTTCCCCTCAAACTGCTTTGAACTTATTAGAAGTTTCGCAGGTCCTCATGCATTTCACCCAGCAAAATTCCACTGTAAAAAAGTAGCAGACGCAATCATACACGCAGAAGTCATCCACGATGGCGGTGTGACCTACTCCCTAATTCGGTTCAATCCACATAGGACGTTCAAGATTAAGCCGTCTCTTTGTCTCTTGCCCACTCGCTTGTCTCCTGCGCGAGTACCGAGTTACATAGACATCTTCCGTTTTGACTATAGTTCTTTGCCCAAAAGTTTTGACGGCGGAAAACTTCCTGAAAACTTCCCAAGTAAGGGCCGCCATTGGAGGGGGAAACCAATGCCCCACGATGACCCAGATCGTATTACACCTTACTGTGTTCATTCAACTAAACGCATCCCTAATGCATATATTAAACCTCATATTCTACTATTGCATAGCAAACTTCTTACTGCCGTAGCCATGAAGAAATACTGTAAAGAAAACAAAATGAAGGGCTACTCCAAAATGAAGAAGGCAGACCTCATCACATTCATTCTCAAATATAAATTTGAATAAATAAAAAACAAAACACAATATATTTAATAGTTTAGTTTTTTGTTATAAGGCTTATCTCTCCAATTACAAAAAATTGAAATGGATTTGTCATACTATAGTTCTCTTACCCCAGAGACCTAAACAAACAACAAAGAAACAAACAACAACAATGCCTATCACCCAGATCCAAAAGATTGCACGAGGACATTTGTGCAGAAAGAGATTTGCGTATATGCGCAGATTTTGCGTAGAAGGCGGATATAATGAAGTTATGTATTTGCTCAACGACGCTTTTGTGCAAGACGAAGAAGACGAAGAAGACAGACAATATTTTAAAGTAGTAGATGGTGGAAATCCTGATGTAGATTATTTTGACACCCTTGACGAAGCAAAAGCATTCTGCGACCAATATGAAAGCCTTGACTATGGTCTCATTATGCTATGCGATTGGAAGAAGCAGGAAATTGGCGATTGGGGAGACTTTGAAGAAGTATAAGTTAGAATAAATAAAAAAACAAAACACAATATATTTAATAGTTTAGTTTTTTTGTTCATGGAGAGATTTGAAGTTGTCACTTTGTCCTAAGGTTGTCATAAGTTTGTCATTTTTGATTTTAACACCATATATGGTTATATACTATATACTATATACTATATACTATACACTATTGGGACAAAAAGACAACTATATATAAAATAAACTATATATAGATATTTATATCTATGAGAGATCCTCTCTAGAGAAAGATGTTTGAGGGAGGATTATTTTTGCCCCGTTTGTCCAAGTTTGCCCAATCTTATTCTGCTAAATGAGAGAATTAATTATTTGGTTTGTACTTCTTATCTTTTTTTAAACTCATTAATGTTATAGCCAGCGTTATTCTCTTTTTTAATAATGCAGTCATTATTCTCTTTTTGTCCTCAAACATAAAACTACCTTTTACCTCTGTTTTATTAATGCGCTTTAATAATGGCTTCTTAAAAGTGTAAGACATAGGAACACCTAATTGTCTGTGTAAAGCACCCGGCTTCATGTCCATCTTCTCAATCCAATCCTTATTCATATACATAGTATATATATAATAAAATACGGTATTAAATACAACCTACCATTATTGTTTATGTCTAATTCTCTCACAACGATTCAAAAATATTATATGTGCAACCAAGAAATAATTAAAAAACGAAGTAGAGAACATTATTTACAAAATAAATTACGAATTAATAATCAGCGACTTACACCAGAATTATGTATTTGTGGATCTGTTATATGTCACTCTGGTATGCGACGACATTTTAAAACCATAAGGCATAATGAATGGCTTAACTCTAATGTTAGAACTATAGTCGTTCCAATTACAAAAAATTGAATTGGATTTGACATAGTATATAGATGCACCCCCCAGACTACCACAATGACTACCACAATGACTACCACAGCACCATCAGACATTACATACGCACAATGGAGACAGTTAATATTACCTATCGCAGAAGAAATAATAGAGGAAGAGACGCACGAGTTTGATTGGCTGAATGAAGACAACGGAGATACCGCAGGAGTACAGGTCTTTAATGGATTATTATTTGAGCATTACTTTAACTGGGATTCTGAAGTCTTTGCCAAGTATCAAGTATTTGACGAGCGGATGAAGCGAATATATAATAACGAGTTTAAAGCATTTTTAAACCTCCACAATATTGATCCGGTGGATATGTATATTTATTTCTTAGAGGAGATTGACAACCAAGGTTATGACCCTCTAGAAAACAGGTCAAAAGAGAACCATATGGCATCCTGGTTTATGCATATACTAGATGAGTATCAAGAGGATTTTATAGAGGCAGACGAAGACGCAACAACAGCAGGCGACAGGAAAATGGGCGTTCAAAGGCCTCTTTGCTTCACCAAATTCCAAGCCCTATGGCGAGGACATGACGCTAGGTGGAAGACACCCGTCTTTACCTTTAACGAAGACTAAATAAAAAACAAAACACAATATATTAATAGTTTAGTTTTTTATTACCATAATAGGTAATACTTCAGGAAATTGATTTAAATTCTGCTTACCATATAAGTGCAACAACCATGACTAACGCACAATCAAAACTCATCACTCATTACGACCATACCCCGCATTCTATACTTCTAAGCAGAGCAGCGCGCAATAGATATATGACAACAGAAATGATGGCAGAGGGAATTTATAATTCTCATAGGCTGTCAAATTCACTACCCAGCAGTGTTTATGACGGAACGCACGCATATCACACAAAGTGTAAGCCATGGAGCATCGTCTTAAATTTATAAAAAACAAAACACAATATATTAATAGTTTAGTTTTTTGTTTTAAAAATTGACTTAAATATATTTTTATTGTTATATTATAATAATGGACCACATTACAGAATTGCTACTCGTTACTCCTCACCCAACTACCGGCAAACTTCGCGCGGTATCTACCGTCAAAAATTATGTATATAATTTAAATAAGATTGCTAAACTTGTTACTGGAGAGAATATTTCTATGGGCAACTTATCTTACCTTTATAATCATGAACAAATACTACAACTCATTACTGACACTTTTAAAATTGGATCTCAAAAGAATTATTTAACTGCCATCACAACACTCCTACACGTTCTCATTTCTAATAACCCTGAGAATACCACCGCCGTGGATGCACTCAAAGAATATAATAATACTATTAGCGATATCAAAGACATTATTAATAAACAAACCTTACTACAAGAAAAAACCGTAACTCAACTAGAGAACTGGACTACCATCAAAAAATTACAACAAATTCTCTCTGGCTACAAAAAATATTTGAAGGAAAATAATACATTTAAAAAATCGTATATTAATTTAAAACCTCAGGAGAAGAAAATATTACGCTACTGGCTTATGGGCTCGCTATACATTGGTGATCCAGGCAACCCACCCGTGAGATGCAACTATGCGCCCATGACCATCATCTCTAAATTTGACTACGACAATCTTATTGAAGAACAACTTAAATCAAATTATTTGGTTATCTCTCCCAAGAATAAAAAAATGTTCTCATTCGGTAATTATAAAAATGTAGCAACTTATGGACTTAAAACTATTCCTATTCACAAAAAACTAAACACTATATTAAATGCCTACCTTAAGGTATTAGGAACATTCCACGTTGCTGATGAACCACAATACTTATTATATACTCAAAATAATACTGCCATGACCTCCGTTGGTCTTTGCACAAATATTCCAAAAACATTTGAACCTAGTGGTAAAAATATTACTATTAATTCTCTCCGACACATATTTATATCTGAGAATATTTCTGGAGAATTTATTAGCGAAAAAGCAGTAATTAGCGAAGCGATGCACCATAGCACAGCAACACAGGAAATTTATCGCAAAAAATAATTTATGGAATTAAAACCTTCATCCAGTAGTCCCGACTATTACACCTATTACATATTGTTTGTCTAATTATACCAGTTTTATGTGAATGATCCATGTGTTTGTCTCTTGTTGTTTTAAATTTTTTATCGCAAATCTCACAGTTTGTAGCAGGTAAATATACGTCATCATAATATTTATGTAAATCACCTATTGTACCCCTATACTTCCATATTGCTACTACTCTAGTCCTTATTCCCGCAGGGGTTTTACCATGAACCTTCATGTAGTCGCATCTTCTCCTTTTATAAGATTGGCTAGTCATATTATAAGATATAAATATAATCTTTTTATATTACTTTTCAATTACTAATCCTACTCGTTTAATTTAGGAAAAATATAATCTACCATTAACATATACTATGACCGCCTATACCGACCACCTTAAATCTTATGCTGCTAAAAACAAAATTTCTTATAAAGAAGCCATGAGTAATGCTGGAGCAAAAACAGCCTATGCGAAAATTAAAGCAGAACTACCCGTTAAGGAGAAGAAACCCAGAACCAAAAAAGTAAAGGAAGAAGTAGCAGAAGATACCACTGTAGAACCCAAACCTAAAAAGGTAGTTAGACGGAAAGTAAAACCTAAGGATTCTGACGAACCTCAGATCTTTCAATCGGATTAATTTATTATATAATAATATTATATAAATGAGTGGAAGTAGTGCATTTGAACGAGCGCAACAATCTTTTTCAGCCAATACCAGCGCAGCCAACTCTCAATTAGGAAGACGTAACTCCGGATTAATGGAAAAATACCAAAACCAAGTCCGTGGTTATCAGGACAACGTCGCTAATATTAAAGCCACTGCCCTACAGGCCGCAACTGAGAAGTTTCAGGGCCAAGTGGAACAAGGCAAACAACTATCAGAAGGATCTATAGCAGGTTTTGCCGCTTTTAAAGGGGCTCAAAAAGCACGCAAAGCATATAAAGGTGCTAAAACGGCGTTTCAAGCACGCAAAGCAGACGCTGCCGCCAAAGCACGTGAAACCAGTGGCGCAAGTGAAAAAGGAGGCGATGAGCCAGATGTAGGAAATTTAGATGACTCAGCAGTTCCTTCTGGGGATAGCGCCGTTGTTGCTCCACAAGGCAGTACAAGTGAAGCCATGGGATTACAGGACGGAAAGGGAGGAGAATCCCTATTTGGATCGGATGACGTTGAGGCTGGCGCTGGAGATGGCAGAGGGCTATATGAAGAGCCGGGCTCTTCCGATGTAGCAGACAGTGCCGGGACTGACGCGGCCGATGTAGCAGAAAGTGCTGGTACTGACGCTACTGACGCGGTTACAAGTGCCGCCGGTGACGCTGCCGATGCCGCCACAAGTTACGCTGCCGACCTCGCTACAACCGCATCCGATGCTGCAACTTCCGCCAGTAATTCCATTTCCAGTGCTTTAACCTCTGCTAATGACGCAGCCGATTCTCTTTCTACTGGGCTCACCGATCTTGGCGGAGAGGGTGGAAGCACCCTACTCCAAGGAGCATTAGATTTAGGAGGGGTTGATGCTGCGGAAAGCGCCGGACTTGTTGCCGCTTTTCCCGAAGTGATTGCTGCCGGCGCATTGGTTGCCGGCATCGGTTATGGGTTGTATGACATTTTTCATCATGGTAAGCCTAACGCACCTCCGGAACTTCCCTCCGCACCAGTTATGGCACAAGGCGCTAGTTCAAGCGCCGCTTTGACTAACGCCCGTAATGCTTTTGTTACGCCGTCCTTTGATAGCGTGATTGACACTCCTGCTGCGTCTGCCGCCTTTTAATTTTATATATTATTAATTCATGACTATATCTATTCTCTCTAATCCTGAAATAAATATAGATGACATACAAATTCAAAATCCTACAGAATACCAACATATTGAACTTTGCAAACATTTTAAAGAAACTTTAGAAAAAAAAGATTACAGAATTGAGAGATTATCTAAAACCTCTGCCGTTATTTATGGATTAATGACACTTCTCTCACGAGACCAAGACCCTGTTATATTCCAACAATTATATTCTTATATTGAGCAGGAGATGGAGTGGCTAATGGGGTTGAGCGAATAAAAATATATGTATAATATAATTCAATGAGCAAAAATAAAAACAAGAATTCTATATATAAAAATTTATTCTTTAGGGATCTTCACTACATTTTTAACAAAAAAATGGTTCTAGATGAACTTATTGCCAAGGTTGAGAATAAATCTTTAGAGAGAAATACTTGGTTCGGGTGGATAAGTATTTAGTAAAAATTTATTATATAATTATATATTATAAATGTTTAAGAATGATCCTCAGAGTAGTACATATATCCCAGTTAAGTCTGTTATTGTTTTTCCGGAAGCGCAGGTTAGTTATAACCCGAAAAACCAGACCCAAGCAAGGTTCTTACTTCCACAGTTTTTAGAATACATTGACCCCGCCGAAACCCGCATGCAGTTTAATTTAACAATGCAAGGCAGAGGCAGACCACAGCCATCTTCTCGCGCAGGCGCACATAGTCTCATCCGCGATATTCGTCTTCAGGATGGCACAGGCTCAACTACTTTAACTGAGATCCTTGACTATAATGTTTTATGTGCTCAGAACTGGCATTATACTAGCAACGACAGTATTAATGATAAACGCACCATGTTTGAAGGACTAAATAACAACCCTTCTACTGGAGAATCTATCTACTGGTCCGGCGATGAAAACTGGGACGGCCAGACCATTACTGAGGCTAACGATAGCAAACCTGCCACCTTACAGATCCAAATGCCTCTTCAGGACGGCATCTTAAATGGCGACAAGGTTTTCCCTGTCGGGGCTACAGAAGGACTTCGTCTTCATCTTACTCTTGATGCCGTTAGCCGCTCTTGTAACTACCAATGGGGCGATAAGGGTGTGGAACAGAAAAATGGTGTTAAACTACAGACCGCTATCGTACAGGGAGAAGGACCTAAGCCTTTAAGCACAACTACGTTTCCTATCGTTATTGTATCCGGCAAAGCCAAAGATGAAATTCAGGTAGATGAATTTTCTACAACTTTTAATACCAATCCCTTCTCAATTGGCGATTGTGTTTATGTATCTGACCCCGATGGCCAAAATGAAGAACGTCTAGGCATTGTTGAGAGTTATGCTAGCAGCACTCCGGGCCAGCCCAATGGCGATTTTACAATGGCCGTATGCCGTGATGTTCCACTTGAAAGTAACCCCGTCAATCCAGCCGTAGATGGCTGGGCTAGCAACCACGCGCAGAACAGTTTAGTATATGTTAAAAACTCTGAGCGAGTTAATGGTCGCCCTGCATCTGGCAATCTTCCTCCCAACCTAAATGCTGCTGCTGGCACTTCTGTTAGTTTTGCTATTGATAACCTTGAATATTTAGTTGGTTCTGTATCTCCCCCCGCCGCATACACCGCCGCTATGAATACTCAGATGATGTCCGGCAAAGGTCTGGCTATGGATTTTAAAACTTATAGCACCTACCGCGTGAATTTAACTGCCAAAATTGGTCTTACTAATCAACTCATTCCTGCGACCGCTCAGCGTGCATATTCTTGCCTCTCTGTGCCCTTATCTAATGCCGCACAGATTGATTTAGCCGCAGATAGTTTAGGAGGAATTATTGATCACTGCCAGAATTATCAGTATGTTCATGGAAATAAATTAATCCCGGACCGGCCAGTTCCTTTAGAACGCTACAATAACGCCCCTCCTCATGTAGATGCCCTCCATCTTATTGAACTTGAAAAAGCCCTTCTTAATTGTGGCTTTCCTACAAGAAACTTACAGAGAGTGCCTCAGAACTTCCTTATCGCGCGCGCTTTTAGTAAGTACGGCCAAGTTGCTGAACTATTTGGTGAAGATCTTTCTCTCCGGGTAGAATATTCAGGAGAGGCAACTGTAGAGAAAATCTATGACCATTTTATCTGTCATATTCGTAGAATGACTATTTCTAATGGGCGTGTCAGCGCATTTTAATAATCTTTAGTAAATATGAAAAAATAATAATATATAGGTATAATATAATGAACATTAATCAGAAGGAGCACGCTGAAGTATTCCCAATAAATCCGCCGGCCGGTGCATATTCATTCAGGGGCGGGTTTCCCATCGTACAATTTCAAATCGCAAACCAGAATAAACTACTAGACCCTAGTTCTCTCCGACTTAATGGGCGATTTAAGATGATTGCCCCCACTCTCCCACCTACTCGTGATCCTCTTAATAATACATCTCTAGCCGCTGTTGCCGATAGCAATACAGGAATTAATATTAATAACCGTGTTGGGATTGCCTCCACCATCCATCAGATGACTATTAGTACATTAAGTAATCAAACTTTAGAAACGGTCCGTTCTTACGGCCGTTATCTTGCATCTGTAGTGCCCGTAACTCATTCTCAGTCTGATTTTGACATGACTAATCAGGTTCAAAACCCCGGTTCTGCCTCTCGTGGTTTTAATGGTGCTCACGCACTTAATAACGAAGTATCATTTTCTATCCCATTACGCTCTGGCCTTCTATCTGGCCAGAATTTCATTCCTTTAGGAACTTCGGGGGTCAATGGTATGCAAATTCAGTTAGAACTTGCGGCTGATAGTTCCGTTATTTCCGGTTATGAAACTTATAATAGCGCGGATGTCCCTACTCAAATATTATTTAACCCTCCTAACAACGGTGCATTTTATGAGATGGCAGATTTAACGCTGTCTTATAATTTATACGTGCCTGACGAAGAGGGGCAGAACCAGATGGCCATGCCCTCTACTGGCTCTTTATCTTATAATTCAATCTCTCAATTGTATTCTGTTATTAACTCTAGCGACCAGACTAAAGTTCTAAATTTAGGAACTAGCAACACTTTATCTGTATTCCATAATTTTATTCCTACTAACCAAATCAATAATTATGCATTTGATTCTTTCAGTACCGGACAACTACAAAACTCAGGCGGCACACAGACAGCGCCAGCCAATGCCACACTCAACCGAGTGACTTTTATTAGAGGCGGCCTTAAATTCCCACTTGAGTATGATGTAGAGGTTCAGGATGCTGGAGAGGCTGACCGACCACAGACTATGAATACTGTTAATTTTATTAACTCTATTAAACCTTACAAATTCTTTAACCACTCTCTTATGAGCACTTATACTAACCAGGGTATCATCGGAACTACTGGATTTAATTATGCCAAAACTCCTAGGAATAAAAACACTTTACCTGATCCTAAATCCGAAGTCTTTGGTGTAGGTATTGCTTTTGACCCACTCTCTAAAGTTGGAGTTGATTTCCGTCGCACAAGTTATGGTGTTAGACTTGTTAGTCAGTTGCTGGATAGCAACTCTCCTAATAGTATATTTACATATGTTCGCGCACGCAACACTTTGACTTATTCACCCGCGGGAATTGCCGTAACTTCTTAATCTTTAGGAGGTTTATATTATTATTTTTTAGTTTAACGATAAATAATAATATATTCATATAATATAATGAGTATTCCAGAAGCACTACAAACGAGACCCATGCCCTCCGTTGATACAATGACAATAGACACGTCTATTTTAGAACCCCTTGTTATTAATGATACCTTCTGTCGGTTCGTTTTAGAGCGAAAAGGCATCCTTGACAGTGGCTCAACTATTCAGTTATCTGTTCTATGTGGTGCTGGAGGCGATGATGTAGCAGTTTTACCACTACACACTGGTATTCATGCCCTAATTAAGCGTGCTGTCCTGAGGATTGGCACTAAAGTTGTTGCAATCACAGATTCTTATGGCGCATATGCTACAATGCTGCGCTCTGTTAAGACACCTGAAGAAAAATCACAGAAAGATATGGTTACAGCAGGAACTTTAGATGTTATTTGTCCCAGTAGGCAGCAAACCGGCCAATACCAATTGAGAGATGTAGAATCTGCTACTGCGGTTCTTGATGTTCCTCTTGAACAGACTACTTTATCTTCCACTCCAGGAGAATCACCTTTATTTACAATTAAGTTATCGCAATTATTTCCGATGATGAGAAATATTCAGTTGCCGCTCGGACAAATTTCTGAAGCGTGTTCTGTTGAACTTCATTTTAATACACAGAAAGGAACTGTAGGAGAACAGGGTAAGGTTGCTGTTTATCTTAATTCTGCTCTAGCAATCGGAGTTAAAACGGCTAAAGTAGATCAGACTAGCGTTCGTTTTCTGTGTGATTATCTTACTTATAGTGATGACCGTATGGAACAAATGGCCGCGATGGCCATGTCGGAGCAGGGGATGGTTATTCCGTACGAGGACGTGGTTACAACGAACACTAATTTTAGTGGTTTAGCGATACCTCCCGCAGCCCCCATTTCTACTACACAAATCAGGGACATTGGTATTTCTGGTATGAAGTGCCGTGCTATTTTAGGCCACGCTCGCCCTAATTATGCTGATTGGGGGCCGTATCTTTTAGGACAGTATGAAAGTAAGGCGTATCAGTTCCCTCTACGTTATCAGATTAGAGTTAATGATAAGGAATTATACCAGAGACCACAAGATAATGAGAGTAAAAAGGCTAATGAATTTTCGGCAGCCATGAATGCTCCCATCTCTGTTGGATCTGGAGAATACAGTCTTGATACTTTAGTAAATAAAGAAGATCCCGCTCGGGCTATTAACAATCATTATATGCTTGGTTCATTGGGTTCGGCGGCTGGGCCATCTAATATGCAAACTTTAGAGGGTGGTTCAAATTACATTGGAGTAGATTTCTCTAGTCCTGGTAACTATGGGGTGTCGGTAGGCCAAAAACCGGTTCAATTCACTTCAACTACCACTGACACGGCAACGGATAGTTTAGGAAGGACTGTAACATATTATTCCATGGTTGAGCGTCAGATGTCAATTAAGTCTGGAGTTGTTTCTGTATCAGCGTAAATATATTGCCTTAAAAAATGATTTAAATAACCGTTAATATATATATTTAAAATGGGAAGAGCCTTAGGAGGAACTAATAAAAAAAACTACAAATATTTGATGAGTGTTGATTCTAGAGATTTCCAGTATTTTGCATCATATGCAGAAATTTGGAACAAATATCCAGATCTAAATAAATCATCTATAACTAATATATTATTTCATCCCGAGAGAATTTTGAACAATAAAAAATATACTATTATTAAATTAACGAAGCCTATGCCAGTATATTTAAAAATACAATGTGAAGATACCAATGGTAATTGGATTACCAAATTAGAAAATATTGACTATACTATTAAGTTGCATCAACTTGAGGTGGAATCCTCACCGGAGGTGTCAGGGATATGTCCTCGGATTTATCCTTCACCGACTGCTCCTCCCTGCCCGATTCATGAGGCATACTCCTATCACACGTAATACAGCACGCATTTATTTTGGTACAACGACTATTCTGTATCGCTGTTATTATCGCTACTAAAGCCGCACCACAAGTAGTTACTAAAAGAGATATCGCTGTTAGATCGGCTACCATTATATTAATATAATATATAAAATTTAAAAACTTATATATTATTTTCCCGTATAAAATGACTTAAACAAATAATAATAGTAATATTAATGATTGAAACTTTGACGGAAAATATGCCTCAACTGCCAGAGACTATGAGGGAGTTTTTTGATATGTATAAAATTCCCTATGCTATTATGACCCACGAATTTTATGAAGAAGATGGTGTTAAAAAAAAAAGACTTAAACCTGACACGCCAAAGCCTCCCCAGAACTGGCAAAAAAAATATTCTTATGAAGTCATGATGGGTATTAACGATGCTAACCGCACTTCGGGAGACACCACTATATGCGCTTACCTACGTAATAGTCCTTTCTGTGTATTAGACGCTGATAATGATGAGGTTGAAAAATATTTAACTGATAATTATGAGAATACTAATTGGAGTGAATCTATCTGTAGAAAAATGATGCATTTATATGTATATAAAGCACCTGAAGATAAAAAGAATAAAAGCACTACTAACTATTTAATGGAAGGGTTAGATGTCTGCTATGACATGATCTTTGAAAGTATAGATGCGCCTATGAATGCACCAACCAGCACTGCCAATATGCAAATATTTACAAATTACAAACGACCCGAAATGCCTACTAACACTCCTGCGTGTAAATTAGATAAGAAGGATCGGATATTTGATCCTGCCATTTTAGACATTATTTCATCTGAATATTTTAAAAAAGGTAAATATAGTGACTGGCTCAAAATCTGCTGGGCTATTATTTATTGCTGGGGAGAGATTGAAGGCAGACTATTATGTTTAAAATATTCCCAGTCTGATGACTATACCGAATCTGAAACTAATATTGCCGTTGAAAAATTATTATATAATTATAATCCTGCTAAAAATACTCCTACCTTTGGAACTTTATGTTATTACGCTAAGGAAAGTGATGAAGCCCTCTTTGATAAATGGAAAAAAAATAATATTAAACAACAGGCTCACACCATACGAGCGGTTGCACTTAAAATGAATCTTGCCGAATTTAAGCCTCGTATTGCACGATGCGATAATGATTATTATTTTAAACCTCACGTTAATAAACCTGACTGGGTCAAAGGTGCTGATAATGTTAAACGTGCGCTTCGGCGGGACATTATTTATTATCCTGAAAAATATGATTGGTATCTAGAATGTCTCAACCCAAAAACTGCAGAGGTAGAATATTTTTTAAAAAAAATTAATAAGGTAAAGGAGACAAATGAGTGTGTAAGTGACAGCATGGATATGATTGAGGATGATCCGGACTTTATTAATAATATGTGGGAGAATAGTTTGGGTAAAATTTGTTTTAATAATGGTGTGTATGATTTTAAAAGTGGTACGTTTGGTCCATATGGCTTACATAATACATTAATTAAAGTGGATAGAGATTTATTACCTTCTGACCCTGTTATTAGACAAGAGATATATGATCGGGTTATTAATCCCATTTTCGGGGATGACACTATTAAGCGTGATGCATTTTTATATAATATGGGGGTTGCTATGGCGGGAGACGTTACTTTTAAAAAATGGATTCACTGTCAGGGTGAGCGTGGCTGTGGTAAGGGTGTTATGTGTGATTTTATGCGCAACGCATTTGGGGCTTATGTTAGAGAGATTAATACATCATGTTTTTATAAAAAAACAATGAGCGGTGATAAGGATGAAGCAAAGGCTAAGTCGTTTATGCTCCCCTTACAACATGCTAGACTGGTATATGCTAATGAGGTAGATGACGACATAATTATGAATGGCACGAGTATTAAGGCATTTTGTAGTGGTGGCGACCATCATCAAGTAAGGGCTAATTATAAGGATGAGGTTACCATTCGCTTACAATCCATGCTTATGATTTTGTCTAATGACTTTTTTAAAATTGCGCCCGTTGATGCGGCTGAAAAATTAGTGTCATATGATATGAAGAGTGTATTTTTAACTGGTGAGGAGAATGAGGAAAGATTACCGGATGTTAATTACCAAATCGCAGACATGAGCCTTAGGGTGCATTATTTATATAGGGAGGATATTAAAAATGAGATCTGTCATATAGTATTTGACGCATATAAAAATAGAGTTATATACAACTATACGCCACCTATTCAAGATGAGGGTTCTATATCGGTCGCTTCTATTATTAAGGAATCATTTAAGGTTGATAATACTGACAGAGTGTCTAACAAAGACATCAAGGAATTTATTGCTTCTATGAAATTGGCTACGTCATTACAAAAGGTTAATAAGTATATATCTTCTTTCTTTCCAGAAGCGATTCCATATAGAGACGCAGGAGGGAGGGGATGGGATGGGATTGCCTTAACTTACGATGATGAATAAGTTTGTCAGGTTGTCATATGTTTGTCATAAAGTTGTCATTTTAGAGTTTTAGACCATATATGGTCTTATTCTATAAATATATATATATATCTCTTACTATAATGACAAAATGACAACTTTTATATAAAAAAAGTATATATAGTATCTATAGATACTAGAGAGAACACTATAGAGATAGAGGTTTAAAATAGGTTATTTTTGTCAATTGTTGTCATGTTGTCATCTATTATTTCTTCTTCTTTCTTTTAGGAGGTTTTTTATAACCCAAAAATATCTTCTCAGGTTTAACGTCAGGGTTTAAAGATTTTACAAAAAGTTTCATTACTTTCTTATCAAACTTTTCTGCAATTTTTCCAGGAGTTTCTAGATCGGTTAATTCATAGCCAGTTATACGATTCATTATATATATATACAGAATATTAAAATATTTAGACAATATATAAGATGTCATTCATAACACTGAAATCGGAATATCAAGACAATTATATCGGTGGTAGCGAAAGCGCTGCTACTTTTACTAATTATTTTGAAAGCCCAATAGAATTAGGAATGGGAAATACTCTACAACTTGTATCTTGTTCTATTAAAAAGACTTTAGGATATAACATAGTAGAGGGTGTAAATGATACTCTATTATGGAGGATAGGGCCAGGTGCTCAGGCTCTCGGAGGCCCAACACCCTTCTACCAGCATGATGTTATATTAACTCCCGGAAATTATACCGGGGAAGAGTTAGCCGTTGAGATAGCGGTACAGTTTAACGTTAGCACAGTATTAGGTATGTTTAAAGGGTTATGGGATTGTACTTATACAGAGCCACCCGGAGGAGGTATAGGCACGGATTTTACCATAACATGGGCACAGAGCACCTTACCGGTATCATCGGATGAAGCACCCATACAAGGGCAATTATTTACCCCAGTGGCTAACGGGAGAGGTATTTTAGCCATAACACCCTTTACTAATATTAATGATGTTTATTTTCCAGCAGGACTAAATATACCTGGTATGAAAATACAGTTTAGCGCCCCATTAAATATAAATCAGGGAGCATTACTGCGACAACTAAATACAAATTGGTTAGAAATAAAGGCTTCAGCCGAGGACTGGCCCTATACTACACCAATTACACAAAATCTGGCTTTTGGTGTTCCACTACTCGGCCAGTTAGGCAATAGAAGTATTTATGCCAACGGAGGAAATGTAGCAGGAATTATGCGGCCAGTATGTAAAGTTGCAAATTATAATTTTAACCGCCCAGGTGGGCCAGGATTAACCATAGATACAATTAGGGTTTTAAATTATAATAACGCACTAGGTTTAACTGAAACATTAAGCATGACCCCACTTGTAGCAGATCCTAACGGCTGGATGTATCAAGTAGCAGCACCGCTAGACAAGGTAGGTGCAATAGAAAGTGTAATTTTTAAACCGGGTTTAAATGGTATTGTAGAAATGAGCCAGGTTATACCCATTGGCGGCCAAGGTAGTGGTTTTGTAGAAGGCGACATCGGAGTAATACAGACAGTTCCTCCGAGAGGACCTGAAGACGGTTCTCTTGCTACTTTTCAGGTTGGGTCGGTAACAGGCACAGGACAGATACTTAACTTTAATCTAAGGTCTCCAGGTGAAGGGTATTTGGGCGTTACTACAGTAACCCTGGTCAATAGCCGAGTAGGCGAATTATCCGCAACTGGTACTATTACAAAAATTCAACCTTCTACAAACGCTGTAGGATCTTTATATGTAGACGGTGACACATACCCCACAACACTAACAACCGACGGTGGAGCAGGAACTGGCGCGACAGTAAAAGTTTTGACGACAGATGGGGATGGTGGAATTTTAACATTTGAGATAGTAGATAGGGGAGAAGGTTATCTTACCTTCCCAGAAAGAGATACAATATTAGTAGATGGACCGACTACATCTGCCTCGGGTAATAAAATATCTAGCGCTGAACTAATTATAACTCAAAGATCATTCGGTTTCCCTGCAAATGTTAAAGCGGTTGTTTTAAGTGATGGGACGCTAGGCATAGGTTCTGGGATTTTTCAAGGACCAGCACCAGCACCACCCGTTCCATCAGATGCCGTAGAGTCTAATTTTGATTTTGGGACATTTTTAATGCAAAATACTACCGGTGACTATAGAAGCACTGCCTTCTTACTCCAAACGGAAGAAACAACTGGACAAAGTCCAAGTAACTTTCCGGCGAACCAACTCATGCAGATTGAACTTTTAGGCGCGGCTGCTCCAGCCACAGGAGGAGTAGTAAATCAAAAAATATTCCGGTCAGGAGGAGCAGGAGGTATATGCCGAGCGGATCGGGATACAGCCGGCACTGGATATGCGGTGAATGATACCGGAACGATTGATATTCCGGCTGGCTCTGGATTCACAGGAAGTGGGGCAACTTATATTATTGACTCCATCACTGGATTAGGAGAAATAGACAACTTTACTTTAATAGATCCGGGAAGTACTTATCAGGGGGGCAACACATATGACTTTATACCCGGTGGAAATCAACCTGGAGTAGGGGTGGGTGGAAAACTTCTTATAATACAGGAACAAACACAACCAGCAGCAAGAGGAGAAGGATATACTGTTAGTAACGCTCAGCCAACAGAGGCTATAATTGGAACTGGCTCTGGGTTTGAGTTAAATATTTTAGCGGTAGGATCTGCGGGCGGAGTAGCCAATTTTATATCTGGAGCAGGGTCAATAGCCTCGGGGGGTGTAGGTTACAACGTGGGTGATGAGATGGTAATTTTAAAAAGCGGTGTGGTTGCAAATGGCATGGCTGTTATAAGAGTTAATGCCGCAAGCCCAATTGTTCCAGGAGGAGGAGGCACGGTGACCGAGTTAGACATAGTTTATGATCTAACCTACCCAGCAACCCAAGTAGCCTATATTAGAAATGAATTATCGTTCGGTAGTACAGATGATAATTTTAATATAAATAGGAGATATTCATACAGGCCGGGAGAGGCAGACCTACAGGTGACTTTAACCCCCAACCTTACTAATACGGCGTTAGGTTGTACGGTGGTGCAGTTAAACGAAACAGAAGGACTCAGATATCCAGAGGCTGGCTGGAGAGCAGCAGAGGAGATGTTAAATATCCCTGATATAGCAGCAACCTTTACCGCAGCCGGACAAGCCGGATATATTTATGGTAAATCCACTGTAAAAGCGGAAATAGTAATTGATGCTATACGCAATATAACGGTTAATTTATACCAAAATGGAGCGGGATCGGATAATGACCCATTCCTAGCGGCAGTTCCGGTATCAACATCGGGCGTTCTGGAAGGTAATATTAAATACAGACCACACGAGGCACATTATCCTTTAAGACCGTTTGTAAGTTGTGCGACCTCACTACCGTTTTTACCTGGGCCACTCTCAAGCCCGACAATGCAAGCATTAATACCCTATAGCCCTGCCACAAACGGCGGTTTAACAGAAAATATAATCGGGGGTGTTTATGATATTCAGGATACGGCTATACCGTTATCAAAGCAGACATTCACAACTCCTGGTAATATATTAGCAGATGCGCTACCATTACCAGTAGCAGCCCCAGCACAGTCATTACCATGCTTATTAAAATCCCAAGCGTTAGATAGTAGCGATACTTATACACCACCAACGGTAGGAACAACTAGAATGATAAGCACCTTTGATTTAATACCTAATACGGCAAATGCTGGCAAACTTCTGAGTTACTTTCCAGTATATAATATTGAGGCTGCATCTACTGTAGGCACATTTTCAAGCGACCTTGCTACAGCACCAGACTATTTCGCTGATAAAAGCACTCTTTTAGTTGAACTTCCCGACTTTAATATTACCTCTTATAGTGGTGAGAGCGGTGATAGGGGAAGGGCTGTAGGTGTTATCCCAACAGAAGAGTTTGCTACTAATACAGATACAGGAACTTTACACTTCCAATCTAATTATCCGCGACCGATTGAATTAAACCTACCCTTTTCAAAGCCGTTTTATTCCATTGAGTGTAGGTTAAGAAACCTGGATGGGACGGTTGTAGATAATCTAGAGAACTCCACAGAGGTAGTATTATTAGTAGGAGAAACAGATGAGAGCAAGCAGCAGCGAATTATGGACAAGTCAATGGAGCGGTTAGGTAGCCTCATGGCAAACAACCAAGATGCTAAAATTAGTGCTCCTGTAGATGGATCTTTAGGAATTTAGATTATACTTTAGGGAAATATAGAAATATTTTTATCTATATATTATATATCATGGAAGCGTTCCCAGCCCTTGTACCCCCCGACCCCGAGCCAGAAGTAATTGAAGAAACCAAAGAAGAAGAAGTTCCAGAGCCAGAAGAAGTTAAGATTTTTATCACAGAGCCAACAGAAGTAGTGCCAGTGGAAGAGATTAAACAAAACGAAGAGCCTTGGCAAGAGCGAGCGCCTCCACCACCAAAAAAGAAGCGTATTATCTCTCAAAAACAAAAAGATCACTTGGCCAAAGCACGTGTAGCATCGGCCGCGAAAAAACGTGCAAAAACCGCAGAAAAGCAGGCAATAGAGCATGAAGTGAGGGCAGAGGTGGCTAGACGTGCGCCACCGCCTCCAACATATGTTCCACCCCCACCACAAGAAGATGGTTTTGAGAGTTTCTTGGAAAATATGTCTAAATTTAAGCAATATGAAATGAAATATAATAATGACAGAGAACGAGCAAAGGCAAAAAGTCAAGCCACTAAAAATAAGGTGGAAGCAATTCTCTCGCCACCACCTAAACCAGTCCCACCCCGTATTATTGCAAAACCGATAAAAAATGTGTATGCTGATGCATTCTCTTGGTAAAAAACATATATATAAAATAATATAGTTATATATATATGTATTCCTCATTAGAAGTATTACCAATTGTTCCGCCAAAAGATGTGAATAAATTAAAACGCCCAGTCAATCCGATCCTTCCAGATGTGGCCACTGGGGCTATGGTCTTGCTTATCTCGCCTGTGAAAACCGGGAAGAGCACGTTAATCTCAAATTTAATTTTGTCACCTGCTTTCTATAAGGGAGTGTTTGATATAGTGTATATTATTAGTAATACAATCATGAATGATACAACGAGCAGGTTCTTACGTGATCAGTATAAGGCTACGGTGTATCCAGAGTATGATGATTCCATTATTGTTAAAATTATTGCTTACCAAGAAAGTTTTCCAAAAGAAGACCAGCCAAAGATAGCAATAATATTAGATGATTGTGTAGGTTCTGTACCCCGTAATAGTATGGTTAATCATTTGGCCACACGTTATAGGCATTATGGAGTAGGAATGTTATTATTTTCTAGTCAAGTATTCAGGGCGTTACCTAGTGTGGTGCGAGCAAATGCAACACATGTTATTTGTGGCTCGCCAAATAATAATGCGAAGGAGATGGAAAAGTTGTCAGAAGAGTTAGGAGCGGCTTTTGGTGGTCCAAAAAACTGGTTAGCATTATATAAAAAGTGTGCAAGAAAAAGATACGATTTTATGTTTAATGACCTAGAAAGCACGCCAGCATTAGTATATAGAAATTTTTCAGAATTAATTTATACGGCAAAGACAAATGAGGATAATGCTAGAGAGATGGATGAGAGTAGTTCAGATGACGAGTAATAAATATATAATAATATGTATATAATATAAGATGGCAATGAGAAATATAATAATAGAATCTAACAGATTAAATTCAGTGAGAGATTTAGAACAAAGCCGATTATCCCAGCGAGAAACACTTGATACTTTAGCCGATGATGTGCCTAACAATACTTGGACTACTACAATTGAAAGTGGAATTTTAGTAGAAGCGGGAGATACAATCAGGTTAGAAAGTGCAGTGGTTCAGGAATTAGGGTCTGGTAGTGATGTGATTGAATTAACTGGGAAGTCCGGTAATGTAATACAAGCCGCGCCTGGTATAGATCCGATATATGTAGGCGAAGTTCTCTCTGATAATGGTGTGGAGTTAGAAGTAGGTTATTATATTACTAACAGGCAGCAGTTCAACTTTAACTTACCAAAGGATAGGTTTCAAACAAATTACGCATATAAATCAAACGGTTATGGAGGACCAGCATTTTATGAAGGAACGAGTCAAAATAGTGATCCATTTACTGAAGGAAAGTTTGTCCCTACTTCTTGGGCATGTTTTGAGAAGTGTTACCCTTATCAATATGTAGAAGGAGCGGCTGTTAGGTTTTCCACGGATGGTACTACATCCGCTTTTACAGTCACACCGGCGAATAATGTAGCACCACCTATTCCCCCCTTATACTCGCCAACTTTTACTGATAAATATAACCCAAGTAATAGTAAGCCACCTAGCGAGTTATATAGTCCATCTACTACCAGAAATTATATTGGTAATAAAGATTATACTGGACCTTATCATCAATGCGCTCCGGCATCACTAACAGGTGGCGGTTTTGCTGATTTTACGGGCGGCAGGTTTCCTCTACCAGAATATAATTTAAATGTCCCATGGGATTATTTTAAGTCAAAAGTTCAGTTAGAAGTAGAAACAGGGTTCTCTACGCCGGCCGCCATAGCAGAAACATTAACAAGCCAATTACATTCAAGGCAAGGTGATGCGGATGCATGGTCGGTAGAAGAATCAGATGCGGTAGGGTTTCAAACAGACACTACTCAGCCAGCAACCGATTATCAAGGGTTTGGAGGACCAGTAATGCCACAAGTAACCCCATATCCAACAGTAACAGATGAAACTTACAGGACATTTCCAACAACTACAGGAAAAATGTTATATAGACGAACAAAAAATTCGGCTATAACCGGCTTTGTTCAAGCGGAAATACCTCCCACCGCAGCAGATATGGCACAAGATAAATGGGTATGCAAATTCACAGATCCGGCGATTGTAACATCAAATGTGGTACTAAACCCAAATTTTGAACGAGGAGAGAATTACAGTAGATATCAAGGACAGAGTGTATATTATTCCCATATGATGTCAGCCAAGCCAAATTATGTAAAAACGATGTCTGCTTTAAATTTATACGCACAATCATACCCAAAGTTTGACCCCAACGTAGATTTTCCAACAAATAACCCACCGGCTAATGCACCTTATACCATATGGACGGCTATAAATAGTGCACGCGCTGGCAATTTACCGGACACTCGGTGGGAGAGTTACACAGGGGCAACCGCTGATGTGCCGGCACACGGTTATCAGGTAGGTAATATTGGTAATAATATTGTATTATTAAATAAGATAGCAGAAATAGATAATACCCAACCATTTACCTACTACGCTAACCGCACAAATGAAATGAAAACAGAAGTACCGGGTTCAATAAAACTAGCGAACCCACAGACAGATGATATATTTGTAACAAATTTATTATGGACAGATGAGGCTATGGTGCATATGAAACGAATATTTGATAATTATTTTGATGTAATATATGCTACAAAAACAACAGATATAAATAATGATAATTTTTTGAATGCGCACATTATGAAAATGAATTATGGTAGGTTAGACGACATGCTTACATACCCTGGACCACCCGAAGGAATAGATGGTAGAAAAATAAATTCTCCGCATCGTGACCAACAAAGTTTCCTGGCGTGTCCGCATAATATATGGGATACCCGCTGGTTAGGCAACAATCCAACATTAGGGTATTTAAACAGGGCGGGAAGTCAATATGAAATATTTGCGTCAGAGAATGGGCGATCCCCTGAGGGTGACTCAACAACTTTTGTAAGTGCTGACTCTTCTTTACCGGGCTCAATATCCGGGAATGGTAATGAGTTATATATGCGACATTATTTAAACAGCAAATTCACGGCTTATAATGCTTGGTATGGAATATTACCGAATGAGCCGAGTAATTATTTTGTGAATAGGCCTCCCGCATCATTTAGAAATGGTGCTTATAATACATTTGAGAAGTTCCAAGCATTATGGGACAGTATTCCGATAGTAAGTGGTGGAGGTAGGTTAGGTATAATCCCGCAGTTTGTTTCTCCAACAAGGAGAGATGGCGGTGGGTCGGATTTACCATATTACGGGCCAGGGTCGGTAGATGAGATTTACATAGCATTTATATATGAGGATAGGCCATGGTATGGAGCAGTAACCCCGGAAGAAAAAGAGGCGTTACTTTACCCTTGGCCGATGAGAACCGAGTTTTTTGGTATGTCGCCGTCTGAATTAACCTGTCACTATTCCCAAATAGTAACAACACAAAAAGTAGTAAGCACTTCGGGAGATGCTACAAGAGGCGGACTTACACCACAAGCAGCACCTAGTCAGTCAGTAATAACTCCGGCAGGAAAAGCGGAGAATTATCCGACCCCTTTACCGCCGGGTATTCCGACTGGAGCAAACGCTGCGTATTTAGCATCTATCTCCAGTATTTTTGCGACAGTAAGTCCCGAGTATTATATGCCGTATATAAGTGTAGGTAGTAATGATGCAAGTATATTTTTTGACACAACATTAAGTAGGTTTTCATTAAGAAAGTTTCATACCCCTATAAAAAAGGGGAATGGCTCATTTGCTGTACCGTTGCTAGTCCAGGAGAGTAGCCCAGAACAAAATATAATAGCATGGCAGGAGCGAGGGGCTCATTTATCGTCAAGAAGATACGCAGGTCCAGACAACGGGACACCGGACAGTGGTCCAGGAACTAATAAATGGAACACTATAGTAGCGCGGGTAATAGGTGAGCCTTCTCTGTCGGCACAGGCCGGTATAGGAATAGTAGGCATAGGTATAATATGCACGAATGGAAATATTTTGGAAGATAGGAAAGTATTCCCGCTCTCTACTTTTAAATCTCTCTATTTTAATAATACATTATTAAGTAAGGTAGGGTTTGAGTTTGAGCAATTACTACCAAAATATGGCAGGCCACAAAACCAATTTAATAGAGGGAATGCTAATAAGTATTTGGGGTTTGGTTCAGGGACGAATGTATTAAAAAAGATGGAAAACTTTGTTTCTCCATTTACAACAAATGCGTATGTATCGGCAGCAATTACAATAGGGTTGTCACGGCTAACTAAGCCTACTCCCATTGATGGTTCAATAACGCCAGACTGGATTTTTGCGCCAGCGGAGAATTTAGGAGGAACAATTAGTGCTGTAGCGGTAAATACAAATGCCACGAGTGATGAGTTGGTGGCTTTAAATTTACCAAGAAAATTAGACGGTTCATATTTAGTGGTGTATAGTAATATTGTAAGAGCACCGATGTATTATGGTGGGTTTGGTTCGCATGGTAGGTTGCCGTGCATAGGATATTTACTAAAAAATTATTCGTCAGGAGATTATTTTTATTCATTTCAATCAACGATTGAGTATATAGCAGAGATAGATTATGTTTTAACAGATATTTTAGTAGATATAAGAAATCCAGATTCAAGTCCAGCGAGGATAGGTCCAGAAAATAGTTTAATGTTTAAGATCCAGAAGCGTCAGGCGATGCCGGCGCTTCCTCCTCCTCCGAAAGAAAAATAACTTCGGGCTCAGAGAGAAGTGCGGGGGTATAATCAAGTATTGGGTTTGTTCTAATAAAAGCGTTGTATATAGTAACCATATACACAGGTCCGATAAGTAGCAAGAAAAAACTAAAGATAAACATTATATAAAATATACATATATTTTATTTAATCAGATTTATACAAAAGTGGAGCGCTAGGTATTGTTGCTATAGGCATTTGGTGGGTAAGCATGCCTAGTGGATTGTCTTGCATAATTTTATACCACAAATAACAGATGAAGGAGGATTGAATAACGGATGAGATGGAGACGGTCATAAGAATAGCATACATAATATAAGTATATATTATTTTTTGGTTTTGGAGAGAATAAATTCTTCATTTCTTTTTTTTTGTATTTTAGCCTGTGTTCTTCTCCTCATAAGTTTTTCTTTGTTTCTCTCATAGTAGTCTTTATTATATTCTTTATTATTAAATAATCGCAAATATCCAGCAGTGCCGTTGCTACCTTGTGTCATATATTTTATATAATTATTATAATTTAAACTGTTTCTTAAATTTGGTAAGATTAGTTTTGAGGCTTCGGCTATCTCCCCATAACAACCACCGACTTAAAGATCCAGGCGAGAGATAATCGCCCCAGTTTTCATTAACCTTGTGGCGTTTTAAATATGCTACTCTGTCTGCGTCTGTTTTTTTAGGGTTAGTAACCCAGTTAGAAGATGTGCCAAATCGTACGAGTTTCTCTCGTCCATTATTTAAAATAAATGCTGCTTTAAATTCTTTGCGTTCTCCAGGAGTGCGTTTTACGCTAATTAATTTTACCATTATAATAAGTTAAGATTTTATTCTCCAATTCTCTCCTTGGCCAATTCATAAAATTCTTCGCACATCTCAATCCCAATAAAATTCCGGTTCATATTTTTGCACGCTATACCCATTGTCCCGCTGCCCATCGTAGGATCTAGTATGGTGTCCCCTTCTTTGCTCCAATATTTTAATAAATATTCCATTAATTTAATTGGCTTACTAGTCCGGTGTTTGGTCTTGCCATCTACATCATATTTACACCAACTACTGGGTGCAACTTCTTCTGGTAATACGCTAGTAGGTAATTTACTAGTTCGTTTGGATTGCTTTTCGTAACGGTCGGGTTCATTCTCGTGTTTTTGGTAAATTGTATTCTCTCTAACTTCAGTGGGTAGAACGCTAGTAGGTAGTGGTATTTTATGTGTTTTACTTTTAACTTTATTATTAACTTTTAACCCAGCGTAATGTGTCATGGGTCGTTCAAGAGCGTTAGGTTGTTCGGTAAATTCGCTGTGGCTACTCACATCATATGCGGGTGTTCTTTTAGCAAAGCAATAAATTAATTCGTGGTCTTCTTCTGGAGGCAGGACGCTGGTTGGTAATTTATCTTTGTGTGTTTTACCACCAGTTCCGCTACTTCCGACTAATAAATTGGTGTTCCCTTTCCCTTTTCCGTAAATATCGGCACTTTTTAATTCTTGGTAAGTTCTATTATCATATACAAATTCATTATGGCTACTGACATCATATTCAGGTGTCTTTTTAGCAAAGCAATAAATCATCTCGTGCTTCCGCATAGGACATTTATATGCGCTTAAAAATCCCGAAGCCCTATTCTTTTCCCATACCAAGTCCCATCTAAAATACCCTTTAGGTGCATTATTAAATAATTCAAATCCAAATTTAGTAGTACAAGAAAAAAAGAAGCCAGTTCTCTCGGATCGTGCAACACGTTTTAGTTCAATCCATAATAATTTTAGGTCTAATTTATTGTCCCAAGCACATGCAGTTTGCCCGTATGGCAAGTCAAGATAAACCATATCCACCGACTTGTCAGGAATATTTTTTAATTCTACTAAACAATCTCCGTGAATTAAATTCATATATAGTATTGATTTATATTAATTGGAGAGATTCTCTCCGCAACAAAAAAACTAAACTATTAAATATATTGTGTTTTGTTTTTTTATTTATTGCTCCCATGGATTCGCCCATGGGGGAGTAGGCATCGGGGGGAACTGACTATTGAAGAGAAGTCTCAGGACATCGTCTTTTTTAAGTTTGGAGTATTTTTTAAGGCCCTTTGCTTTACACATGGCTTTTAATTCTTTTACTGTCTTGGTTATCGGATCACAACCGTCAGTCAGCCAGTTCTGATAACAGTTGCAGGGACACTCCTCGCATCGGGTTTGATCACAACTTCTACACTGTGGAAGTATATGTTCATTAAGTTTTTGTAACTCACATCTGTCACATACATCTGAGTTCTGGTTGTATTCTTCTTTTTCTTCTGCATCAATCTTCTCATAGCACTCATAACAGTAGTCATAACTTCTATCGCCCCACTCGTCTTTCCAGCAGTTTTCTGTAGTAATAGTAATACTACAATTTTTACACTCGTCTTCTTCTTCTTCATACTGTTCAAAGCAAGGAATACAATAGGAGGTATTCCCAATCATACAAGTGTCATCAGCACGCACCTTCTTATGACAGCAAGGAGCATCATTATAGCCACCAGTCTCGCCGCAGATGTGGTATTCTTGCTCGTCGTCTGATTCTGTGTCTGCTTCAAACACGGTAGGTGGCGCTACAGCCTCGGTCAGTTCTACTTCTTCTCGTTCGTCGCTGTCAGGTCTCAAGTCCTTCCTGACGAGCCATTTTCTGCATAGGCTTTGGAATTTAGTAATTCGTGCTTCATATTCGGTAAAGGTCATGTTGTAAGTCATTGCTGGGGGTGACTGTAGTGGTAAGCCAAAATCCGTTTCAATTTCCTGACAATAGACGCTAATAGGTCTTAAACTTGAGTTAGTTTTGAGTTCTAGTTTTAGCGCTGGGGGGTG
>ENA-ORXF01000544-ORXF01000544.1-marine-metagenome-genome-assembly--contig:-NODE-544-length-27108-cov-9.539196_pt1 | contig 27108 bp, 15 predicted proteins | sample MGYA00237864_ERZ511476 | MGnify/ENA primary metagenome ERZ511476 (study PRJEB26306, sample SAMN06343908) | marine metagenome | isolation source: coastal waters | place: Atlantic Ocean: West Antarctic...
TAATTTGCACCAACACCAAATCTAAAACGAGCATACTGCTGGGTGTTTAATTTCTCTTGAATGTCTTTTAATCCGTTGTGCCCGCCTGCAGAACCTTTTGCTTTTAGCCGTATGGTACCAAAATCTATATTTACATCATCTGTAACTACTAAAATATTTTCTATGGATATATGCTCTTTATCCATCCAATACTTTACCGCTTTGCCGCTTAAATTCATAAATGTACTTGGCTTTAAAAGTATAAACGTTCTTCCTTTCAATCTAAAATTAGCAACGTCTCCTAACTTCTCAGTTTCAAAAGTTGTTTTGTGTTCTTCAGCAAGCTCATCAACAATTTTAAAACCAATATTATGACGCGTATTTTTATATGCATCACCAACATTTCCCAAACCAACAATTAAAAATTTCTTCATCAATTCTTCTTTAGTTTCTGTATTCAGACTAAACGTCTTTTTTAAAAAAGCCACTATATTCATTTTTCAAAAATACTAAGAAATAAAGTAGTATGCACTTTAGAATAAATTTAAGGCAAGAAAAAAGCGTTACAAATTTGTAACGCTTTTTTATATATTCTATTTAAAAAAATTATACAGTTGCTGCTGCTTCTGTAGCTTCTCCTTCAACTTCATCTTCTACAATTGCGTTACGAGAAGTTCTTACTTGAACAACTACGGTGTTATCTGATTGCATAAAAGTATAACCTTCAGTCTTTAATGACTCTACAGTTAATTTATTTCCGATTTTTAATGCTGAGATGTCTGCATTTATAAAATCAGGCAAATTAGCTGGTAATGCCTTTACTTTTAGTTTACGATTTGTAAAACGTAAAGAACCTCCATTTAATACCCCTGGTGAAGTTCCAATTAGATTAACTGGAATTCTCATGGTAATTTCTTTATCATCAAATAACTGATAAAAATCTGCGTGTATGATTTTGTCTGTTACTGGGTGAAACTGAATGTCTTTTAAAATTGTAGGTATTTTTTCTCCATCAACAACAATTGTTGCTGTATATACTTTTGGAGTGTACACTAACTTTGCAAAAGCTAATTCTGCTGCTGAAAAATGAACTAGTTTACCTCCTCCGTATATAACGCAAGGAACCATACCAGCATTACGTAAGGCTTTCGTTGCTACTTTACCTACGCTTTCTCTTTTTGATCCTTTAATTGTAATTGATTTCATTACTTTTCTTATTATTTTGTTTACATTAAAAATTGGTCACTAATTGATGTATTGTCTTGCACTTTGTGCATAACATCAGCAAATAATGGCGCGCAAGATACAACTTTTATTTTAGAAGTCTCCTTCTTTAATGGGATTGTATCTGAAACAATTAGCTCTGTTAAAGCAGAGTTTTCTATTTTTTCATAAGCATTACCAGAAAGTATTGGATGCGTACAAATTGCACGAACACTTAGAGCTCCTCTTTCTTTCATTAAGTTTGCAGCGTGAGCTAAAGTACCTCCTGTATCAATCATGTCATCTACCAAAATAACATTTTTCCCTTTAACATCCCCAATTAGTTCCATAAGAGAAATTTCATTGGCTTTTTTACGCTGTTTGTAACAGATTACAACATCTGAATGTAAATGCTTTGAATATGCATATGCTCTTTTAGAACCCCCCATATCTGGAGATGCAATTGTTAAATTGTCTAGTTTTAAGCTTTTGATGTAGGGCATAAAAATAGTGGAAGCAAATAAATGATCTACTGGTTTCTCAAAGAATCCTTGAATTTGGTCTGCATGTAAATCCATCGTCATAATTCTTGTAGCTCCAGCAGATTGCAGCAAGTTTGCAACTAATTTTGCACCAATAGCAACTCTTGGTTTGTCTTTTCTGTCTTGTCTTGCCCAACCAAAATATGGCATTACAGCTGTAATATGCCTTGCAGACGCTCTTTTAGCTGCGTCTAACATTAAAAGCATTTCCATTAAATTATCTGCATTTGGAAAAGTAGAACCAATAATAAAGATTCTTCTTCCTCTCACAGATTCTTCAAAAGCTGGTTGAAACTCGCCATCACTAAAGAGAGTTGTTTTAACTTTTCCTAAAGTAGTGTTGTATTCTTTTGCTATTTTTTCTGCCAAAACGGTACTTTGTCTGCAGGCAAAAATTTTTGGTGCTCGTTGATTTGTAGGCATTTAGTTGTTGTATTTTGTGCGGTTGTTGTGAATAAACAAAAGTAGAATTAATTTATTTAGTTTGGAATTAATTTAATGACTTTAAAATAAAATAATTTTATACATTTGCATTGTTATTAAAACTTGCTCAAGTGGCGGAATTGGTAGACGCGCTGGATTCAAAATCCAGTTTTTTCGGAAGTGCGGGTTCGATTCCCGCCTTGAGTACAATGAAAACCGTAATTTATTTATCATTAAATGATTCCGGTTTTTTACTTTTTTATTTATTTGGCTTTTACACAATTAATCTAAATTTAATTAAATGCAAATAAAAAAACATAGAGATGATAATTTCAAAAGCTTTACCGCAACTAGGTAAGCCCCATCTCTGAAATTTGAATAGTTCTAAAACCTAAATGAAATAATTTCAATAAAAAGTGTTTTGAAAGCTATTTCTACTAGTAAACCAACTTATATAATAATAGTTTATATTTTTTGAATTAAAACGATTTTAAACCTTGAGTTTATAGAAACAGTGCCTTTTATTACTTTCAAAGACTTTTTAGAATACGCATCATACAGCGTGTCTGAATCCTTAAAAACAGAAGAAACATCAATGTTTTTTTCTCCTTCAGATAAATTAATACCTATAATGACTTTATCTTCTTTTCTAGTTCTCGAAAAAATCAAACCATTTTCTTCAGAAATTAATTGGTGTCTACCTGCTCCAACAGACATGTGATTTGCTCTAAACTGACCTAGTTTTTGCCAATGTTTTATAATTCTTTTAGTTTCTTCGCTATTTTGAATAGCGTTCCAATTCATAGAAGAACGCAAAGTTGCATCTCCAACAGTTCCGTCAATTATTAAATTCCTAGAAGACTCATCTCCATAATATACTTGTGAAGCTCCTGGTGTTAATAATAACATTGTTGCTGTTTTGTAAGGCATTTCTCTGCGATTATCAAAAGGTTGACCATCATCATGGGAAGTCAAATAGTTTAAGACACCAGCATCTTTTAATTCATTATTCAAAATAGAATCGTATGTGGAAAACAACTCTTTTGCTGCCATTTGTTTCACATTCCACTTCAACTCAAAATTGATTAAACTATTAAAAGCTTTGTCAAAATAATGTGCTTTTTTATCTCCAAAATCATATACTTTTCCTTGAGATATTCCATAATTATAAACTTCTCCTACCAAATAAAAATCGGTATCATCTAGTACTTTTTCTGGATTATTCTTCTTGTATTCCATAAATGCAACCTCACATTCAGCTCTAAATTCTTGCCAAACAAAAGCTTCTGTATGCTTAACCGTGTCTACTCTGTAACCATCAATTCCGAATTCTGTAATATAATCTGTTAGCCATTTCATAATGTAAAAGCGAGGCGCTCTTGGATGCCCTGTTCTTGTAAAAAACGCATCTAATTCTTTAATTTCTTGCTCGTATCGTCCTTCTGCTTTCCATTTTTCAACCAATTGTGGTGGCAATGCTACCGCTTCATTACTCTCCGTTTTAATATCTGGTAAATTATCTACCAAAGTACAAGTAACCGTGTTTTGGTAAGTATCATGCGTGCATTTAGGTCCTGTTCTTACCCAATCACTTGGCCATAAAGCATCTTTTTCTGTTACAGGACCTGTGTGATTGATAACAGCATCTAACAAAACACGAATTCCTTTTTTATGTGCAAGCGATACTAATGCCTTCAAATCTTCCTTCGTCCCAAAATTGGGATCTATCTTTGTCCAATCTTTTGCCCAATATCCGTGATACCCATAAGAAACACCAGTTCCTTCATCGGTTTCTCCATGAATTTGTTCCACAATTGGTGTCATCCAAATAGCGTTGATTCCTAATTTGGTAAAATATCCATCCTTAATTTTTTGAGTGATTCCTTTAATATCTCCACCTTCAAAACCTCTTAATTTACCAGTTTCTTTGGTTCTATTAAAATTGGTGTCATTTGTTATATCCCCATTATTAAATCGATCTGTCAATAAAAAATAAATGTTGGCTCCCTTCCAAACAAATTCTTTTTTGTTCATTTGAGCTTTAAGTTTTTTTTCTTGGGAAGTAATTTTATTACTAATAAAAATAGTAAATACAAATATTAAAAGTATATTTTTCATAATTGGATTTTATTGAAGTTGAAGAATAAATGACTGTAATGGTTGTATCGTTATATCTAAAACAGCATTCGTTTGATTTACATCTAAAGTGAATTCAGCTTTGTTATATAACTGGTCTTTAAATTGATGTTTTCCTGTTGCCAAATTCCAATTTTTTATAATGTCTGATGGAATTTTTAATTGAAAGTTATACGTTTCATTTCCATCAAAATTAGAAATAACAACTAATTTTTCACCTGCAGACCAACGTACAAAAGACAGCACTTTAGCAGTATAGTTCGCGGTATTTTTTCTGTTGAATACATGAATGTCTTTATATGCGCCCATTAAAGCATCACTTTTAATTGTAAAATTTAACAAGCGTTTGTAAAAACCTCTTAACGCCAGCTCTTCTTGGCTAGATGCACCTCCATCAAATTGTTTACCGTTTACCCACCTTTGAAGAGACGGAACCCCCACATAATCAAAAATTGAAGTTCTTGACGGCCTGCCAAATCCCGGATTTTCAGACCCATCTTCTCCCAGTTCTTGTCCAAAATAAATCATTGTTGGCGCAGTTGAAATAGTAGCAGAAACTACCATTGCAGGCTTCCCTTTTAAGGCATTTCCAGCAAATTCTGGACTCGCAATTCTTTGCTCATCGTGATTTTCTAAAAAATGCAGCATATGGTGCTCAATATCTTTTAAATCCTCTTGAATTGGAGGAATATTATCTGTCAAACCATGACCTTGCATGACCTGCTTTATGGTATCATACAACTGTACTTTATCGTACAAATAATCCATTTTCCCTTTACGAAGGTAGGCTCTATACATTTTAGGATTGTATACTTCCGCTAGTAAAAAAGCATCTGAATTTTTCATTTTAATTGTTGAATTCAGATAACTCCAAAACTCTACAGGCACCATTTCTGCCATGTCATATCTAAAACCATCCACTCCTTTTGCCAACCAATACAACGCAATATCTCTAAACTTCACCCAAGAACTTGGCACTGTTTTATCCTGCCAAAAAGCAAAATGTTTTTTGTAATCTTCGTTTTCAAAACCTCGTGGAAGTGCCTCAAAATCTTTTCTACCTTCTGGCGAAATACCATAATTAACTTTTACAGTTTCGTACCAATCATTAAAATTAGGTTTTGGAGAACGGGAACCATTTCCTGTCCATTTTGAGGGATTTTCATCAAACTCTTTATCCGACAAAAGATGCTGCTCTCCTCCTAAAGGTTCATATCCATTTAAGAATTCTGGAACTTTAAATTCCTTTTCAGGAGTGTAATAAAAGTTATTATTTACGTCGTAAACAACCTTTTTATTGTCATCAGCTCCAAAATCTTTTGTTCCTTTTGGATTGGAAATACTTTCATAGTTTCTTGCAACGTGATTTGGAACAATATCAATTATTACGCTCAATCCATTCTTATGAGAACGAGCTATAAGCGCTTCAAATTCTTGCAAACGATTGGCAACATTTTCTGCTAAATCAGGATTTACATTGTAATAATCTTTTACTGCATACGGAGATCCTGCCCTACCTTTTACCACATCTGGATCATCATTTGAAATGCCAAATTTTGTGTAATCCCGAATTACATCGTGATGCGGAACCCCTGTATACCAAATATGTGTAACACCTAAATCTTTAATTTCAGTTAAAGCTTTATCTGTAAAATCATTAAATTTTCCAACACCATTTTCTTCTATGGTTCCCCAAGGTTTATTGGTTGTATTTGTATTTCCGAACAATCGTGTAAAAACCTGGTAAACAACTAATTTATTTTTATTATTATAAACAACAGCGCTCTTTTCAGTATCTTTTTCTAATTTACAAGCAACAAAAAAGGACAACAAAGCGGCAAGTAGAATAGCATGTTTTTTACTCATAATTTATTTTTACTTTAATGTTATTTTTATTTTTAACTCTTTATGTGTGTCCCATTTGAATGGAATTATTAGGTTCTTATTTTCTGTTGAAATTTGTTCTCTTTTTCCATTTACCTTTATCTTTTTAGGATTCCAATTGATGTTGTGAATAATCAATGTAATTTCTTTTTCTGATGGATTCCAATCATCCCCAAACTCTGCCTCAAAACCGATTTCTAAACATCTTTTAGTGAGTGCTGCTTCAAACCCTAAAATCTCATATTCATCTTTTTCAAAAGCATTAGAAAGCAATCCGTTGTCATTATACATGGTCCGCTCACTTTTCTTCACAGAAGCATCAAAATAATAATGAATTTTTAAACTGTTTCCATCATAATCGTCTGTTGTTTGCACCAATTTGGTCATCGGAATAAATGCTCCCGCTCGAACATAGGTAGGAATCGTTGCTTCATCTAGTGCAACACTTTTAGTTTGTCCACCTTCAATTTTTTCATCTGTGTAGAAATTAAACCAATTCGCTGTTTTAGGAAAATAAATTTCTTTTACTTTTATTGAATCTTTTAGAATTGGTGTAATTAAAAAATCTTTCCCCCATAAATAAGTTGATGCGTTTGTCATCAATTTTTTGGCATCTTCTTCAAAGAAAATAGGACGCATTAAAGGAGTTCCTTTTTGATTATTTATAAATGCTAAATTGTAATTATAAGGCAATAGCTGATAGCGCAACTCAATCGCTTTTTTGGCCAATCTCATAGCTTTCTCACTTCTAAAAACAGGTTCACTTGGCACATCTTCCTGAGCATGCGGTCTATAAATTGGTTGAAAAACGCCGTATTGTAGCCACCTTATGTATAAATTATCATCTAAATTTGCACCTGCAAAACCACCCAAATCAGAATGCATATATCCTAAACCTTGCATCCCCATTTGCAAAGCAATTTCTGGTTGAGATTGCAAACCGCCCCAAGTTCTGCTCACATCTCCAGACCAAGGAATCATTCCAAAACGTTGCGACCCTGAATAACCTGCACGCATTAAGATAAATGGCCTTTCATTTAGCACTTGTTTTTGATACCCTTCAAAAATTAAACGTGCCCAATCATGCCCGTAAATATTATGAATTTCATCTGCAGAACCTGTTGCATGTTGCACCCAAGTTGGATGCACTTCTGGTTCCCCTAAATCTCCCCAAAGTCCTTTTACGCCTAAATCTAAAATATCTTTATAGATATTCCAAAACCACCTTTTTCCTTCTTCTTTGTAAATGTCTACAATACCTGTATTCCCAAAATAGAAATCATATTTTGCAGGGTTGCCAACAGAATCCTTAGCTAAAACATCTTTTGCTACAGCTTCATCCCATTTTTTTGAATTGGACACTATAAAGGGTTCTGTGATTAAAACGGTTTTAACTCCTTTGTCTTTTAAACGAGCAATCATTCCTTTCATATCTGGGAAAGAATCTTTATAAACCTCAAGATTTCCCATAGTTCCTTTTAACTCTTTTCCAAACCAATACAAGTCTAAAATAACAGCGTCTACAGGAATTTTTTCTTCCTTAAACTTCTCAATAGTTGCTGCTGTTTCTTTTTGAGAATGATATCCAAATCTGCTTGAAAAATTACCTAAAGCCCATCTTGGAGGCAAGGGTTGTTTCCCTGTTAAATTTGTGTAATTACTTACTAAATCCATCCAAGAATTGCCAACAATAACTTGATAGGTCTTACGTCCAGAAATAGTTTCATAGGTTAAACTGTTGTCTTTTTTACTATCTAAATCTAAATATCCAATGGCAGCATTGTCAAAATGAAGCATGTATTTTTTGGATGAAATAATAAGAGGCATTGTAAAATTCATCAACGCTGAATGTGTTTCGTAACCATAATGCGCTCGGTTGTAAAGAGGCAATCTGTTGCCTCTTCTATTCATTCCTAAAGCTCTTGCTCCTGCTCCATATAAAACCTCATCTGGATTTAAATTAAATTCAATCTTTTCTGTTTCTTCGGCAACAATATTACCCTTAACCAAATCCATTGGTTGGTGTTTCGACTTAAAATATCCTTTTTTTTCTGATATAATAATTTCACTATTGTATTTATAAATAATTTGAAATGGTTTGTGTTTTACCTCAACTGAAATTCCGTCTGAGAAAAATTCACTTTTATTTTTACCAATAACAGAAACAATCTCTACCTCTTTCGCTTTTAAAATTACAGCATGAGATTCTTTCTGTGACCTATCATTTAATGGAATAAAAGTAGTTTCTACAATTTTTTCGGCAATAAAAGTGATTGTATACCTACCATCATTCACTATAATCTCTAATCCCTTTTCTGTTTGTTGTATCTTTTTTAAAATTCGATTTGAATTTTGTGTAAAGGATACACTAGCAGTAAGCATCAAAAAATAGATTATTATTTTCTTCATTTGTTATAATATATATGAGTTCTCGACTGCACTCCTATGGACACAGATGGTTTCTTTTTAAGTTACTTTTTCAATAAAAAAGTCAAAGGAAAATCTACTCTTTTTTGCCAAGACAATTCAGAATGATTGGTTCCTTCAAAAAATAAATTTTTATAATTTGCATCGGTATATCCACCTTTTTTAAAGATTGAATCTACTTTTGGTGCATATTTGGGATAGTAGGCATCCAAGGTTTTACTACCATAATCAAAATACATTTTATGTGTTTTAGCCGCTGGTAAATTCGTTTCTAAATAACTAAAAATTGCTGCTGGTAAAGGATTATCCTCTTCTGGTGTTCCACCAACCCAATGTGTCGAAAAACAAGCGCCTCCTGCAAAAACTGTAGGATATTCTGCTACTGCATACATAGACATTAAACCACCCATTGAAGAACCTGCAACAAATGTATTTTCTTTATCTATATGCACAGAATAGGTGTAATCTATGTATGGTTTTAACTCCGCTACCATAAATTTTAAATAGGCATCTCCTTTTAAATCTATATTAAAGTTATTCTTTTTTGCTTTCGAATAAACTGCTTCTCTATCTTCTTTTGATAAAAAATCCATGGCTTTTTCTGGATACAAATCTTGCCATCGAATTTCAGGAATATTATGAATTCCAACCACAATAAAATCTTTTGTAATCCCTTTATTCATTAGTTTAGAAGCTGCCTCGTCAATTTTCCATTCTTGTTTGTTCCAAGTAGTAGTTCCGTCAAATAAATTCTGACCATCATGCATGTATAAAACTGCATATTTTTTTTCTAAAGAATAATTTTCTGGCAACCAAACATCTACAGGTCTTGGTGTAATGTTTTTAGAGGGAAACGAATCTACTCTTATTAATTCTCCGCCTGCTAAAACGGATTTTTCTAAAACTTTAGAAGGAATATTTGCATATTTTTTTCCCTCTTTTATCCTTCCTTGCTTTTCTGATTTGCAAGAAATGATCAATAAAACTAAAAACAGCATGGTAATTTTTTTCATATTATTTTTTAAAGTGTTTTCGATACATCACGCAAAAAAACGTGACACTCGAACTGACAGCTGTTATTAAAAAGTTACTTTTTTGTTGTTAGTATGATACTTCCTTTTTCGGTTAATTCAATTTTATCTCCCCAAAGAACGGCTTCATTAGAAATAATATTTTTTAAAGTTTTTCCTTCTAAACCCATTTCCTTATATCTCTTTAAGTCAATGGTGATGGGAATGTCGTTTTTGTTGATGATATGAACTACAACCTCATCTTCTAAAATTCTAAATAAAAAGTAAGTTCCATTAAATGGCGCAAAGTGCATAGTTTTCCCTTCGTGAATTGCCTTACTATTTTTCCTGTAATTTAAAAATTTGCTTACAAAAGACTGCATGTTTTTTTGAGCATCCGTTAATCCTTTTCCTGAAAAAGCATTCACTGCATCACCATTCCAACCTCCCGGAAAATCGGTTCTAATTAAACCATGATCTCCAGAATTTGCGGTATCATCCATTAAAATTTCGGTGCCATAATAAACTTGAGGAATTCTTGGCATCATCAACATATAACTCAAGGCTATTTTAGCATTTGTTGCGTCTTCTTTAACTTCTGTGTAGAGCCTACTTTTATCATGATTATCTAAGAAAACTACCATGTCTTTTGGGGTTGCATACTGAAAATCGTTTGCCAAACCTTCATACAATTTTACCAATCCTGTATCCCAGGATTCTTCTTCATTAATACCCTCTATAATATTTTTCTGCATCGGAAAATCCATCGTAGATTTTAAGTTTGACTCAAAACCATCTTTGTTATTTGCTCCTTTTTGCCAATAACCAACTAATAACGGATTGTAACTCCATTCTTCTCCAACAATAGAAAAATTAGGATATTCATTCATAATTGCACCCGCCCAATTTGCCATAAAATCTTTGTCTGGGTAAGGATATGTATCTTGTCTAATGCCGCCCAAACCTAAAGTCTCTATCCACCAAATACTATTTTGAATAATATATTTTGCCATAAATGGATTCTGTTGGTTTAAATCAGGCATTTCAGAAACAAACCAACCCTTACGCATTAACTCTTTATCTATTTTAGCAGCATACATATCTTGATTTACGGTTCTTCTATGACTTGTATTTATATGTTTTTTACCCGCTTCAAAGTTTTCTTGATAATTAATCCAATCTTCAAAAGGTAAATCTTTCATCCACCAATGACCCAAACCACAATGATTCGCAACTTGATCCATAATTAATTTCATGCCTTTTTTTCTTAATTCATTGGCTAATTCCTTGTAATCATCCAGGGTTCCAAAACGTGGGTCTACTTCATAAAAATTGGTCATTGCATACCCATGATAAGAACCTTTTGACATATCATTTGTTAAGAGAGGTGTTGGCCACACTGCTGTAAAACCTAATTCAGATATATACGCTATATGATTTGTAATTCCTTGTAAATCTCCTCCATGACGTTTGTACCCATCAGTTCTGTCAATCGTTGTTTCTTTTAATTTTTTGTTAATATCATTGCCTTCGTCTGCATTCGAAAAACGATCTGGAGTGATTAAATAAATAGCGTCAGAACTATCAAAACCAATATAAGCATCTGCTGATTTTTCTCTTGATTTTAACTCGTATGTATGTCTTTTTTTTGTTCCATTATTGAATGTAAAAACAATATCAAATTTTCCTGCTTTGGTAGCTTTATCTATAATTAGATCTAAAAACAAATAATTTTTACTGCTTGCTTTGTTAACTTTTGCTATGGCCACTCCCGCATAAGAAATACTGGGTTTTGAGCTACCAATATTCTTTTCTTTTACTAATAACTGAAGTGAAGAATCTTTAAAACCAACATACCAGTTAATTGGTTCTACTCTTTCTAGAGAAGAATTTGATATGAAAACTTTAGAAATATTTTTTTGTGTTTCTGCTTTTTTACATGAGAAGTTAACAACAAAAAAAATTAATAATAGGCTCTTTAATTGTTTCATTTTTTACTTTTTGAAACCTCAAAGGTTTTAGAAACCTTTGAGGTTTCACTTTAGATTAAACGGTGAATACGTTGTTTGGAGAAACAGTTGTTTTTTCTCCGTCCACTAAAATATTAATTTCTTGTTTTCCTTCTAACTCAAAATGAGCTCCATTTTGAGTAACATGTACAGTAATAACTTGATTTCTAAAATTCACCTTGAATGAGTAAGATTTCCATCCTTTAGGTATTTTTGGAGAAAAAGAAAGTGTATTATTTAGCACTCTCATTCCCCCGAAACCTTCCACAATACTCATCCAAGTTCCTGCCATAGAAGTAACGTGTAAACCTTCTTCTACTTCGTGATTATAATCGTCTAAATCTAAACGAGAAGTTCTTAAATAAAACTCATATGCCTGTTCTGTTCTATTTAATTTTGCTGCTTGAATACTATGAACACATGAAGAAAGTGAACTTTCGTGCACCGTAAATGGTTCATAAAAATCGAAATGACGTTCTAATTCTTCTGTAGAAAAATCATTTTCAAACATATAAAAACCTTGCAAAGTATCTGCTTGTTTTATATAAGGTGAACGTAAAATCCGGTCCCAACTCCACTTTTGATTGATCGGTCTTTGGCTCTCCTCTAAATCTGCAACTGTGATTAACTCTTTGTCTAGAAAACCATCTTGCTGTAAGAAAACATGATGCGCTTCTGAATACGGGAAATACATCCTATCAGAAACCTTCTTCCAGTCGTTTAATTCCTCATCAGAGAAGTTTGTCTTTTCTTTAATTCTAGTATAATCAGAAATATACTTCTTTTTTACAATCTCAATATTTTCTAAAGCATACTCAATACACCATTTTGCAATGTAATTTGTATACCAATTATTGTTGATGTTATTTTCATATTCATTGGGTCCCGTTACTCCCAAAATCATAAATTTATTTTTATCAGATGAGAATGTTGCTCTTTGTTGCCAAAAACGTGCAATACCAATTAAGACTTCCAATCCTTTTTCTGGAATGTAAGAATAATCGTCTGTAAACCTGTAATAGTTAAAAATAGCAAAAGCGATGGCGCCATTTCTATGAATTTCTTCAAAAGTAATTTCCCATTCATTATGAGATTCTTCACCATTCATGGTCACCATTGGGTACAATGCTGCTCCGTTTTTAAAACCAAGTTTTTCTGCATTTTCAATTGCTTTGTCTAAATGATTGTATCTGTATGCTAACAAATTTCTTGCAACAGACTGCTCTTTTGTAGCCATATAAAACGGAATACAATATGCTTCTGTATCCCAATATGTACTTCCTCCGTATTTTTCTCCCGTAAACCCTTTTGGACCAATATTTAAACTTGCATCTGTACCTAAATAGGTTTGATTCAATTGAAAAATATTAAAACGAATACCTTGTTGCGCTTTTACATCACCTTCTATGGTAATGTCTGACATGCTCCATATTTGTGCCCAAGATTGTTTTTGCATTTCTAATAACGCATCAAAACCAATACTTACCGCTTTATCTAAGGCTTTTTTTGCCGCAGCAACTAAATCGTTTTTATGATGATTTCTATCCACCACATACCCTCCAAATTTGTGAATTGTAAATGTTTGATTTTGTTTAATTTCTTGCTGATATGAGCAAGATGTATCCCTTGAAGTTTGCTCATTATTAGCATCCGTAAACACTTCGCTATGGTCTACAAACAATTTAGATTCCATGAAAGTACAGGTATAAAAATGTGTTTTCATAGTTTTTGCCTCAATAAATGATTGTTGCTTGTTTTGAGAAATCTTTAAAACATCCCAAAATTGATCATCCCAATTGGTGTCTTCATTCGTAATTCCGGCATCTAAATAAGGAATATAGGTGACTTTAGCAGCTCCTTTTAACAAGGTTATATTGTAGTTAATAGCTCCGACTTCGTCTAACTCTAAACTTAAAAAACGTTTTGTAGCCACTTTAATTTTGATTCCGTTTTGTAAAACAGCTTCAAAACTTCTAGAAAGCCAACCCTCTTTCATGTTCAGTTCTCTTTTAAACTTTAAAACTTTTGTACAGGTATGTAAATCTAATTTTTCATCATTGATCAAAACGTTAATTCCGATCCAATTAGGGGCATTTAAAACTTTTGCAAAATACTCTGGATATCCGTTTTTCCACCATCCCACGCGGGTTTTATCAGGATAATAAACACCTGCAATATAATTCCCTTGAAAAGTACTTCCCGTGTATTGTTCTTCAAAATTGGCACGTTGTCCCATGGCTCCGTTGCCAATGCTAAACAAACTTTCTGAAGATTTTATCCTCTGAGCATCAAAGCCTTCTTCGAGGATTGACCATTCATTTGGTTGTATGTAATCTTGATTCATTTTATTTTATTTGAGCTATTAAAAAATAGATTTCAGACTGCTGCACTGTCAGACAAATCACTCTCTAATAAGTTATTTTAAAGGAGAAATAAATAGTAATACTTCATAATTTCTTTTCTCTATTTTCTATTCCCTTTATCTATTTATCAACTCTTGTATAAAGTTTGTACTAATTTCTGTGAAATCGTTAAAGTTAAATTGCGCTTTAGAAAGCACGCTATGATCTCCAATACCTATACTTATCATTTTTGCGGCGTTTGCGGCTTCTACGCCTGCAACAGCATCTTCGAAAACAATACAATCATTACCATGTAAGCCTAATTGTTCAGCTGCAAGCAGAAAAACTTCTGGATCTGGCTTTGCTTTTGTTACATTATTTCCGTCTACTATAACATCAAAATAATGCAACAAATTAACTTTTTCTAAAATTGGACGTGCATTTTTACTTGCAGATCCTAAAGCAATTGGAATCTTGTTTTTATTTAAAAATTCTAAGATTCTAGGAATGTCTGGAAGAATTTCTGATGCGTCCATATTTTCTATATATACTAAATAATCTTCATTTTTTTCGACCATCCAAGTATCAAATTGTTTTTGTGATGCTTCTATAGTTCCTATTTCTAACAAAATTTCTAAACAGCGTTTTCTACTAACGCCCTTAAATAATTCGTTTTGTTCTTTGGTAAATTCGAAACCTAATTGGTTCGCTAATTTTCTCCAAGCTAAATAATGATATTTGGCAGTGTCAACAATAACACCATCCAAATCGAATATAAATCCTTTTTTCATTTACTTTTAAATTTTCATTTGTAACAAAATGATTAAAAATTTTAGGCGTAAGTCTATCGCTACGCTTTCGTATAAAAAATTATAGTAGTCTTAAAATCACTAATTAAATTTGCATACTCATTTTATGTACTTTCTAAATATCTTCTTGATAACTAATTGCATGCTTATTGGTAATAAGTAGGTTACAGAAGCCTGCAATTACCAAGCTAATTCCTGCCACTGTCATTGCATGAATGGCTTCTTCTCCAAATAAACTCGATACATAATTGATGCCTCCTAAAGCGGCAATAATTTGCGGAATTACAATAAACATGTTAAAAATTCCCATAATTACTCCCATTTTATTGGGGTCTACAGAACTAGATAACATTGCGTACGGCATTGACAAAATACTACCCCAAGCAAAACCTATTAATACAAAACAGTATTTTAAATTTTCAGGTGAAGCAACATTCATCAATAAAAAACCTACACCTCCAATAATCAAAGAAAATAGGTGTACATATTTTCTATTGATATTTCTTTTAGAAGTATAAAAAGTTAATAATAAAGCAAATGCCATTGAAGATAACCCGTAAATACCCATTGCAGAACCCACTGAATTAGAAGATTCTTGGAATTTTGTATTGGCTCTTTTAAAGGCTTCTGCTTGTGCTGCATCTGCCATGTTAAAAGCAGCTTCAATTGGAGCTGGAGTTTTAAAAATATGCTCTGTTAAGGCAGGGTTTGCCATAGACCACATTGTAAAAAAAGCAAACCAAGAGAAAAACTGAATGATGCCCAATTTTTTCATTGTAGTTGGCATACTTCCAATATTCTCTAAAATATCTGGAATAAAATTGTTCTTCTTTGCCTTCTCTAGCTCAAACGCTTCCATGTCTTCTGGCGGATATTCATCCGTTGTAAAAACAGTAAAAATAATGCTTGCTAAAAACACAAACGCACCAATTGCAAAAGCAACTTTTACAGACATTGGCACTACACCAGATGCTGCTTCATTACTTACACCAAGTTGAGAAACCATCCAAGGTAAATTACTAGCAATCCAAGTTCCTATTCCTATAATTAATGTTTGAACAATAAAACCATAAGATCTTTGAGATTGTGGTAATTTATCTGCAACTAAAGCTCTAAATGGCTCCATGGAAATATTTATAGATGCATCTAAAATCCATAAAATACCAGCGGCAACCCATAACACGGGTGAGTGAGGAACAAAGAATAGTGCCAATGAACTTAAGATGGCGCCTACTAAAAAGTAAGGTTTTCTTCTACCCCATTTTACGCTCCAAGTTCTGTCACTCATATACCCAATAATTGGTTGTACGAGCAATCCTGTTAAAGGTGCGGCTATCCAAAGCAAAGGAATATCTTCCTTTCCTGCTCCTAGAGTTTGAAAAATTCTTGACATAAATCCACCTTGAAGGGCGAATCCAAATTGTATTCCTAGAAACCCAAAACTCATGTTCCAGATTTGCCAGAAGCTTAACTTACGCTTTTCCATTATCGAATATAATTGATGAATATTACGATAAGTATCTATTTAGACTTATCAATTAATAAATTTTGTGGAATGTAATTTATTGATAAATCTGATTAATGCAACAAATATATATGTTTTTTACCAATTTGATAAAAACATACACTAAAATCTACGACGACGGTTTCGTAGATTCTCGCGATTTTAAATCACTTGAAATTACAATCTTTCTAGGACTAAAAGTTTCCGATTCGTTTTCAATTCTTTCAATTAAAAGTGCAACGGCTTGTTTGCCCATTGTAAATCCATGTTGCGCTATTGTTGTAATAGATGGAGATGAGTATTGAGAAATCAAACCATCTGTAAAACCAATTACAGCTAAGTCTTCAGGCACTTTTAAACCCTTTTTTTTAGCGATGCTTATCGTGTTTGCTGCATAAATTTCGTTTACAGCAAATACACCATCTATATCTTGTTCAAAAACAGTTTCTATTTGTTTTTGAATGTCTAACTCTTCATCAATTTCAACAATAAGATTCGTATCTGTTTTTATATATTCTTCTATCAAAGCTTTTTCATAACCCTGCCTTCTTAAAGTAGCTACGTTTACATGATTTGGAGTTGTAATTAGAGCTACTTTTTTTCTCCCATTATCTAACAAGTGTTTTGTTGCTTTATAACCCGCTCCTACGTCGTCTACAACAACTTTATCACACAAAATTTCATCTACAACTCTGTCAAATAAGACCAAAGGTATTTCTTCTGACACGAGCTCCTTAAAATGATTAAAGTCTTTATTTTCAAGGGTTTCATTAGCAATAGAAACTATTAAACCGTCAACACTCCCATTAGATAATACCTTTAAAGTTTCTACTTCTTTTTCATACGATTCATTAGAAAAACAAACGATAAGATTATAGCCTTTCGCGTTTGCGCCATCTTCTATTCCCATAATAACTGTAGAAAAGAAATGATGCACTATTTTAGGTAAGATTACACCGATAACTTTCGTCTTTTGATTGCGCAGTTGAAGTGCTAGACTGTTCGGTTTGTAGTTATAGTAATTCGCATAAGCCTGTATTTTTTCTTTGGTTTCTGAACTAATCTCGTGACTGTCCTTTAATGCCTTAGAAACGGTAGATGTAGAAACACCTAATTCCTTAGCAATTGTTTTTATGGTAATTTTTTGCTTCATTTTTTATTAAAAGACACATATTAGTGCTATTTTTTATTGATCTGATGTTTTTTGGATAAAAAGTTGTCAACACGAAAACGATTTCGTGACTTTCACCATTTTGAAAAGACCATGCTGCAAGCTATATTTACACTTGTGGAATGTAAATTTATTGTTAAAGCAAATCAAATTTACAGTTATTATTTAACAAATGAAACATGAAAAAATTTAAATTATTTTTAATTGGAATCCTTTTAATCTCCTCTTTTTCGATGTTTGCCCAGCAGACAATAAAAGGTGTGGTAAAAGGAAAAGCAACAGGTGCATATTTACCTGGTGTTAGTGTGGTAGTAAAAGGTACAGCTAGAGGTTCTGAAACAGACTTTGATGGTAACTTTACGCTGCAAAAGGTAAAAACAGGTGACACCCTTGTTTTTAGATATCTAGGTTACGCAGATAAAGAAATTATTATTGCCGATAACTTTAATCTAGCAGTTGAACTTGAGGAATCCTCTGAACAACTTGATGAAATTGTTGTTGTTGGTTATGGTTCTGTAAGAAAAGAAGATTTAACTGGTACTACAGAGCTATTAACAAGCAAAGACTTTAACAAAGGTCCTATTGTATCGGCACAATCACTTATTAGTGGAAAAATTGCTGGTGTGAATGTAATTGCTGGATCTGGTGCTCCTGGTGACGGACAAACTATTAATATTCGAGGTACCGGTTCTTTGTCATTAACAAACCAACCTTTATACGTTATAGATGGCATTCCTTTAGATAATGGAGGTGTTGGTGGATCTAGAAATCCATTAAATTTTATAAATCCAAGTGATATAGAAACATTTGTTGTTTTAAAAGATGCTTCATCTACTGCAATTTACGGTTCTAGAGCTGCAAATGGAGTTATTTTAATCAATACTAAAAAAGGAAAAGATAAAGAGTTTACGTTTAATGTTAGTTCACAAACTACGGTTTACAGCTTGAGAGATAAAGTGGATGTTTTATCTGCTTCTCAATTTAAAAGCTTACTAAATACTATTGGATCGCCGTCTCAAATTGGATTGTTAGGTGGTTCAAATACAGATTGGCAAGATGAAATCTATACAACTGCAATTGGGCAGGATCATAATTTTAGTGCATTAGGTAGCCTTTATGGTGTGCCAATGAGAGCTTCTTTAGGGTATTCTGAACACGGTGGAATATTAAAAAGTGATAATTTACAACGTACTACAGGATCTGTTAACTTGTCGCCATCCTTACTTGACGATCATTTAAAAGTAGATTTAAATATAAAAGGAATGTACACTGAAAACAGATTTGCTGATAGAGGTGCTATTGGAGGCGCAGTAAGTTTTGATCCAACCCAAGCAGTGTTTGATACAAATTCACAATATGGTGGTTATTTTGCTTGGTTAGATGCGGGTACAGGAAACCAAAACAACTTAGCACCTACAAATCCTTTAGCTTTATTAGACTTAATAGATGATACCGCTGAAATAAGACGTTTTGTTGGAAATGCAAAGTTTGACTATACAATACATGGTTTAGAAGATTTAACTGCTACTATTAACTTAGGTTATGACACTTCTAATGGTCATGGTAGAAAAGTTACTTCTGCATTAATACCTACTTCAGATGAAACATTTAATGGTGCTAGAACATCCTTTATTCAAAGTTCAGATAACAAAGTTTTAGATGCTTATTTAACATATAAGAAAACATTTAATGGAGCACATAATTTAACAATTGCTGCAGGTCATGCGTATCAATCGTTTGAATATGACAACTATAATTATGATAGTGAAGCGGAAGAGGACGGTAATAATTATGAGTTTATTGATAAATCTAAAAACGTATTATTATCCTATTTTGGAAGAGCAAATTATGATTATAATGGAAAATATTATTTAACTGCAACCGTAAGAGCAGATGCTTCTTCTAAGTTAAACCCTAATGATCGTTGGGGAATTTTTCCTTCATTTGCAGCAGCTTGGAGTGTTCATAAAGAAGATTTTATGCAAGATTCTTTCTTTAACGAATTAAAGTTACGTGTTGGTTATGGTGAAGTGGGAAACATTAATGGTTTAGGAGATTATCAATTCTTAACCAGATACCGAGGTAGTACAGATACTGCTAGTTATCAATTTGGGAATGCTTTTTACCAAACATTTAGACCAGAACCAATTAATAAAGACTTGCGTTGGGAAGTAGGAAAAACCCTTAATATTGGTTTAGATTTTGCTTTTTTTAATAGAAGAATTTCTGGTTCTGTAAATGCGTATGTAAAGCAAACAAATGACCTTATTGCGAGTTCAATTGTAGATCCTTTTACAAATTTTGGTAATAGAATTAATGCCAATATTGGTGATATGGAAAATAGAGGATTAGAATTTAGTATCAATGCATCTCCTATTAAAACGACAGATTTTGAATGGTCTGTTAATTATAACATTTCATTAAATGACAATAAAATTACTAAATTATCTGTAGACCAACCACAAGGTGGAATCTCAACAGGTGTTGGTAATAATGTACAAGTACATAGAGAAGGTGAAACAGCAAATAGTTTTTATGTATTTCAACAAGTTTATGATGCTACAGGAACTCCTTTAGAAGGCGTATTTGTTGATAGAAACAGTGATAATATTATAAATGAAGAAGACAAATATATTAATGAAGATCCTTTTGGAGAAGTATTAATGGGCTTTAACACCAACATTAGTTACAAAAACTGGGATGTATCTATACAGTCTAGAGCAAGTTTTGGTAATTATATGTATAATGATGTTGCTGCGAACAAAGGGATTCTAGTAAATGCTACTAATAATAACATCTTGTCTAACTTACATACAGATTACTACAATAGTGGTTTTACAACGATAAGTGATAAAACAGCATTGAGTGATCATTTTGTTCAAGATGCTTCTTTCTTCAAATTAGACAATATAACAATTGGGTATACTTTAGAGAAACTAAAGAATAAAACGTTTCGTTTTTATGGATCTCTACAAAACGTCTTAATAGTAACTGATTATGAAGGTTTAGACCCAGAAATTAATTTAGGTATCGATAATAATTTTTACCCAAGACCTAGATCATTTGTTTTAGGTGTGAACGTTAACTTTTAATTAAAAACAAAAAAATGCAACAAAAAATTAAATACTTAATGGTAATCATGGTATTCTCTTTAGGAGTTATATCATGTCATAAAGACTTAGATCAGTCTCCGATTGATCCAGACAGTTTTACTGAAGAAGATGTGTTTTCTAATCCAATAGAAGCACAAGGTGCACTTGCTAAGTTATATGCTAGTTTAGCTTTAACAGGACAACAAGGTCCTGCAGGACAGCCAGATATCGCAGATATTGATGAAGGTTTTTCACAATATTCAAGAATGTTATTTAACTTAAATGAATTAACAACAGATCACGCAGTTGTAGGATGGGGAGATGCAGGTTTACCAGACTTACATGGTTTATATTGGTCTGGAAGTAATGATTTTACAGAAGCAATGTATTATAGATTAGCACAAGAAGTCTCTTTTTGCAACTCATTTATAGACAATGCGGCCTCATTAACAGCTCCAGAAGTTGCTAGTTTTATAGCAGAAGCTCGTTTTTTAAGAGCTTTTACGTACTATAATCTAATGGATTTATATGGTAATGTTCCCTTGGTTACTTCTGTAAGTACAGAATTACCTTCTCAAGCAACTAGAACAGAATTGTTTAATTTTATTGAAACTGAATTATTAGAAATTCAAGAGCAATTAAAACCTAGTGGTGCTAATGAATATGGTAGAGTAGATAAAGTAGCTGCTTGGGCTTTATTATCTAAATTATATTTAAACGCAGAAGTATGGACGGGTAGTTCTAAATACGTTGAATCCGTAACATTTTCTAATAATGTAATGTCCTCTAGTTATACCATAAACACAATCGATGCCAATGGAAACGGAAATGCATATGACGAACTTTTTTTAGCAGACAACAATACAAATGGAGCACAAAGTGAATTTATTTTTGCGCTAAATTTTGATGGTCTTAGGTCTCAAACTTATGGAGGTTCAACATTTTTAGTACACGCTGCTATTGGTGGAAACATGAATGCTACAGATTTTGGTGTAAATGGTGGCTGGGGTGGCTTGAGAACTACAAAAAATTTAGTAAATAAATTTAATGTAGATGTTACTGCACTTAATAATAATTTAGGGCCGCTTTCTAAATGGGGATTAGTAGGAGACGCAACCGTAAATTCTTGGGATGGTCCAGATATGGAAATGCACGAAACTGGTAACAATACGTATGCTTTATATGCAGAGTTAACTAGTGGAGAAATGAAGTTTAGATTTGATGAAGATTGGGGTAACAATTATGGTGATGATAACACAGATGGTTCATTAGAACCTGGTGGTATGAATATTCCAATTGCTGCACCAGGCACGTATTCAATTAAGTTAGACCTAAATACTTTAACATACACTATTCTACCTTTTGTTGGCGATAGCAGAGGTATGTTTCACAAAGACGGTCAAACTTTAGAAATAGAAGAAATACCCTCTTTTGAGAATGGATACGCAGTCTCTAAATTTAAAAATATAGATTCTAACGGTAGCCAAGGATCAGACGCTGCTGGAGATTTTGTAGATACTGATTTACCTTTAATTAGATTGGCAGAAATTTATTTAAACTACGCAGAAGCGGCACTCAGAGGTGGTGGCGGAGATGTAAGTTTAGCGGTAACTAAAATTAATGAATTAAGAGAAAGAGCATTCGGAAATACGAGTGGAAACATAACTAGCGGAGACTTAACTTTAGATTTTATTTTAGACGAAAGATCTCGTGAATTATACTGGGAAGGTCAAAGAAGAACAGATTTAATAAGATATAATTATTTTACATCAGAAACCTATTTGTGGCCTTTTAAAGGAGATTCTAAAAACGGAGTTGGTGTTGCATCTTATAGAAACCTATTTCCACTGCCAAATAATATCATAACAACGAATCCTAATTTAATTCAAAATCCTGGATACTAATAAATAAAGACATGAAAAAAATAATAAATTCATTATTCGCTCTAATTATTGTATCAATTGGTTTTACCAGTTGTGAAGACATTAGCGATAGAGTAATCTTAAACTCAGATTTAGAGGCTTCAACAGAACTTATCATTCAAGAAACTACAGCACTTGTACTTTTAGAAGATAACCAAGATGAAATCGCTTTAAACACAAATTGGGCAGCACCAGACTTTGGTTTTGATGCTGCACCAACCTACAAGTTGCTTGTAGATTTAGCTACTGGTGACTTTAGCAATGCAGTAACTTTAGATGTTGGAGATGATTTAGAAAAATCTTTTGCAACTTTAGAATTAAATTCTATTGCATTAGGTTTAGGCGCAGAAGCAGATGCTCCTTCAGATTTAATAGTAAAACTGCAAGGTTTTGTAGGTGGTCAATTACTGATCAATACAAGTGCAAAAACGGTTAATGTAACGCCGTATTCGAGTATTTTAGATTTAACAACAAGATGGGGTGTTATCGGTTCTGCAGCAAATGATTGGGGGGCAACTCCAGATTTACCCTTTTTTACTACAAGTACAGCAGGTATTTTAGTTGCTTATGTTACTTTAACGGATGGTGAAATAAAGTTTAGAGAAGATAGCCTTTGGACCAATAATTATGGAGATACAGGTGCAGACGGAACTTTAGATGCAGGTGGTGATAATATTGCTGTTACTGCTGGTTCTTATAAAATTTTAATGAACTTGACTAATTTAACGTACACAATAGAAACTTTTTCTATCGGTATTATTGGCTCTGCTTATAATGATTGGGGGGCAACTCCAGATTTTGACCTTAGGTATGATTCTTATTCAGATCAATTTAGAGGCATTGTAAAGTTAGAAGATGGTGAAATGAAATTTAGAACAAATAATGATTGGGGTACAAATTACGGAGACACTGGTTTAGATGGTGTTTTAGATTTGGCTGGAGATAATATTGTGACTACCGCTGGTAGATATATTGTTACTATAAACTTAAATGATTTATCCTATTCTTTAGAACCAATAGCGCACATTTGGGGCATCGTTGGTTCTGCTTATAATGATTGGGGGGCGACTCCAGATGCATTATTTAGCAGAGATTGGTCTCAACCTACTGATGATATTTGGATACTAAATAATGTGACCCTTTTAGACGGTGAATATAAATTTAGATCTAATGAAGCTTGGGCATTAAACTATGGAGATGATGGTGCAGACGGAACATTAGATGACGGTGGTGCTAATATTATAGCAACTGCAGGTACGTATTCTTTTGTTTTAGATTTCTCTGATCCAACAAATCCTACGTACACCATAAACTAAGTATTTATTTAAATTTTCAAAGGCTACCCATAAGGTAGCCTTTGTCTTTTAAAACCGAATCTATGAAAAACATTACATTTCTCTTTTTACTCATAACCTCTTTAGGGTATAGTCAAGTAACGATTACTCCAAGTACTTTTGAAATTACAGAATCGATAACTATTAGTGTAGATGCCAACAGTACCGCAACAGACTGCAATGGTCTTAGCAATCCAATAAAAATATATCTTCACTCTGGTGTTGGTACAGAAACAAATGCCTTTGAAACTAGCGTGGTTGGAAATTGGGGTGCAGACGATGGGGTTGGAGAAATGACTTTAAATTCAGCAAATAACCGTTGGGAAATTACATTAATACCAAAAACATATTACAGTTTATCAGATACACAAGCAGCCAGTGTTTCTAAAATAGGAATGGTTTTTAGAAATGCAACTGGTGCTCAAGAAATGAAAGATAATAGTTGCACTGATTTTATTTTTAATGTGGGTGCATTCCAATTAACATTAAACGCTCCTTCCTCCGCAACAACAGTTTTAGATTCAGGACAAAGTCTATCAATAAACGCAAGCACATCTCTAGCCGCCAACTTTACACTTAAAGCAAATGGGAGTATTATTGATCAGAAGTCTGGATTAACAACGTATGCCTTCTCACCTAATATTACACAAAATACAAGCTACATTCTAGAAGCTATGAATAATGGCGAAACAAAAACTACAACTTTTCAAGCAATCATAAAACCAACTGTTACAGAAGCTAGCATTCCTTCAGGAATGAAAGATGGTATAAACCTAAATACATCAGATACTACAAAAGCTACTTTGGTCTTTTATGCTCCAGAAAAAGAATTTATTCATGTCATTGGTAGTTTTAACAATTGGCAAATAAACAACAGCTATTTACTAAAAAAAGACAGTGTCAAAAATCGTTTTTGGATAGAACTTACAGGCTTAACACCTCAAACAAATTATTCTTATCAATATATAGTTGAAGCCAGTCTAAGAGTTGCAGATCCCTACTCTACAGTAGTTTTAACAGCGTATAATGATCAATATATAAACGCAACCACCTATCCTAATTTACCGAGTTATCCTGCAGAAAAAACAGAGCATGCAGTAACTTTATTAAGAACTGGTGATGCTCCTTACAACTGGCAAACAACAAATTTTCAAAAACCTGAGAAAACAGATTTAGTAATTTATGAACTTTTGATAAGAGATTTTGATGCCCTTCATAGTTATGATGCAGTAAAAGCAAGGTTAGATTATTTGGAAGAGTTAGGTATAAATGCCATCGAACTTATGCCGGTAATGGAATTTGATGGCAATGAATCTTGGGGTTATAATCCTTCCTTTCACATGGCATTAGATAAGTATTATGGAAACACCACTTCATTTAAACAGTTTATTGACGAATGCCATAGCAGAGGAATTGCTGTTATTTTAGATGTTGCTTTTAATCACGCAAGTGGCCAAAATCCATATTATAGAATGTGGAATACGGACAATGGTGGTTATGGTGGACAAGCGGGTGCAGATAGTCCTTTTTTCAATCCAGTTGCCAAACATTCCTATAGTGTTTTTAACGATTTTAACCACAGCAAACAAGCGGTAAAAGACTACGTGAAAAGAATTTCTCAATATTGGATTGATGAATTTAAAATAGATGGTTTCAGATGGGATTTAACAAAAGGATTTACGCAAAACTGCACAGATAACCAAAGTTGTACAAATGCATACCAGCAAGATAGAGTTGACGTTTTAAAGCAATATGCAGACAACCAGTGGGAAATAGACCCTAATTTCTATGTAATTTTTGAGCATTTAGGTACCAATGATGAAGAAACACAATGGGTAAATTATAGACTTAATGAAGGAAAAGGAATTCTAGTTTGGGGAAATCACAATCATCAATACAACCAAGCAACAATGGGTTTTGGGAGTGATGCTGATTTTTCTTGGATTTCATACAAAAATAGAGGTTGGTCTGTACCTGCAAATATTAGTTATATGGAAAGCCATGATGAAGAACGTTTAATGTACAAAAACTTACAATTTGGTAATTCTAACGAAAATTATAATATTAAAAATCTAAACACAGCTTTAGCTAGAGAAGAATTGGCAGGTGCCTTTTACTTTACAGTTCCTGGACCAAAAATGATTTGGCAATTTGGTGAATTAGGATATGATATTTCTATCGATCAAAACGGTAGAGTTGGTAACAAACCTATTTTATGGAATTATTTTGATGTTGAAAACAGAAAAAATATTTATAATACCTATGCTAAATTAATAAAATTAAAGTTGAAGTATGATATTTTTAAAACATCAGACTTTATCTTAGGCGTTGGAAATTCAAACGGATTAAAAAAAATTCAATTGACAGATTCCTCTTCGTCGGAAATGCAGTACCTAACTATTATCGGAAATTTTGGTGTAATTGCTCAAAACATTAATCCTACTTTTCAAACTTCAGGAACTTGGTATAATTTATTGGAAGACAATAACCACATCACTGTTTCAGATGTAAATGGTACAATTTTATTAGCTCCTGGAGAATTTAAAGTTTTTGGAAATAAACCAGCATCTTTATCAACAGAAGAGTTGTTTTTAAAAAAAGAGCTCATTGCTTACCCAAATCCAACAAGCGATAATTTTAAACTAAATAAAAATAGTAAACATTTAATTGTATTCGATCTGCAAGGGAAAAAGGTAAAAGAGTTTACAGGTAATTTTAATCCGTCTGCAATATTCTCTATTAAGGATTTAGAAAAAGGAATTTATTTTATAAAAATAGATGCGCACAATTATTCTTTAAAAATACTAAAAAAGTAAGTAAACTGTAACCGGCTTAATGATCATTCTTTTAACTTCTCTATAAAAGAGGCGATGGTGTTTTCTTTGAAAATAAAGCACTAAAACCGCTAAATAAAAAACCAACATCTAAGAGAGGTGGGTAAATTGCTATAAAAAAGAAAAAAGATACGGTTTTTTTAAAAAATCAATTAATTTTCAACCATATATCATATCATTAAATCTTAGTTGGGCTGCTATTTTATAAATTTGAGAATGCCTTTACCCTCAATTCCTCCCACTTTTCAGTCTTTAAAAATACTGAATTTCGATATTATTTAATCCTTATAACTAACTTCTAGTACTGCGTCTTTTATAAAATTATAGACGCTTTAGAAAGGCAAGTTTACCGGTATAATTACTATTTTTTTTAAGTGCTCTTTATTTTTAAATAGATATTATAAATAAGTCCTAGTAAAATGAAAAGGATTCCAAGTAAAGTCCATAAGTCATAAACTTCTCCAAACCAAGTTGCTCCAATAATAAT
>ENA-ORXF01000547-ORXF01000547.1-marine-metagenome-genome-assembly--contig:-NODE-547-length-26987-cov-15.786808_pt1 | contig 26987 bp, 19 predicted proteins | sample MGYA00237864_ERZ511476 | MGnify/ENA primary metagenome ERZ511476 (study PRJEB26306, sample SAMN06343908) | marine metagenome | isolation source: coastal waters | place: Atlantic Ocean: West Antarctic...
CTAACCATATCGACATTAAAAGATAAGCAGTGGAATAACGCCGCTGTTCCCTACTATGAGGGAATGGTCAAGATTGAGGGCTCTCATGGTGGCGTCGGCTTTTTAGAATTGACCGGTTACTGAATATAAATACATCGCTACTGCATCAATTCATGTCCAAAGGAATACGACAAGAGAAAGAATAAGTGTTGTTACGAAGGAAAATATAGGAACAAAGATGGTCGTTCATTTGGTTTACACACCCACAAGTAGAATTGATGGAATGCATATGTCATAGGGGTCTCAGGAGGTTTCCCAAGGAAAGGTGGTGCGGACGGAGAGACTCGATCAATTAGGCTAGTAATATTTTCTATATGAATCAACGGATTATAATAATTATTTATACCTATTCCAGGGTGATTTGGGGTGTTTTGGGGCTATTTCCGCAACTTTTTCCGCAGCTTTTTTACACTTTATTACCATTACATGATGAGACCAATGGTTTAGATTAATAAAGCCAAAAAATGGGTTATACGAATGTAACTACCTTAATGGAAAACCACATTGAATTACTCATTAATAACCTGCGCAGTTACAAGAACATCTAAAGCCAGAGGCTCCTTTTATAAACGCTTTCAATCCTAACGGCACCACTCCCGCCACGCCTCGTAAATCATAACCATCGCAAGGGTGTCTAGTTCGCAATACTTTAGCAGCCCTTGCGTGAGCGCCTCGCGTTCATAATCAGACATCTCTGTAAATTGCAGCTTTGCATATGCTGTGAGTGCTGCCCCTCCGTTTGATAACTCGGTCTCCTCAAACAATAGCTGAGTGTCATGAGCAGAGATATCTTCAAATAAAGGCGGTAGTTGTGCGTATGGATCCAGCAGCTCGCCCCCCTCTTCTTTGACCCAGATGTGATCTTTAAAATTTCGGCTGGTAATACCGTCTTTTGCACCATAAATCGGTTGAGCGTATTTCTCTTTGATGTAGGCAGAAGAGTTAATGATTGCCGGTAGTACTGCCTTAATGGAAGTGGATCCGTTGGTATGTGGGTCATAGTAATATCGCTTTACTAGCTCCCACAGATCTACCATATCCCGCTCCCCCGCCCATGACTGCGGGCTTTTCTTGGTCGAATGGGTAATCGATTTTATAAAGTCCATATGCGACAGCTTTTTGTGCAACTCAATGGACGTATCGTCTTCCAACTGTTTGTGGATAGTATTTAAATAGGTATTTTCATGGGCCGAATACTTGAATATTGTTCCAGAATCCTGTGTTAATTGCCTCTGAAGTTCAGCTACAAATTCATAATTAGGAAAAACACCAGGTGTTGCGTGTAAAAACTCCCCAGCATGGGAAACGTGGCCATTCTCATCTACTGTGTGATGGGAGAATTGAAACGCTATACCTTCATATGGACGCCTACCCTTAGTAAACGGAAGTGCCGTCGCACAGGTTTCAAAGTCAATGAAGTGAAGTGGAAAGTTCCAAGATGCCATCTCTGCTTGAAGCCCTTGCTGATCAAGATAAGGTGATATGTCGTTGTCTTTAATCTTTTTTACTTGCAACCAATGGCGCTGACTGTTGGAAAGGCCGGGGGTTTTGCCATCTGCAGGTGAAATGTCATCTTCTGTGAGGTCATTGAGCTGTATTTTTCGCCGTGCAATTAATTTATCCGCTGCCCTAAAGTTCCAAAGATCAAGAACCATTGGTTCTTTAAGTGCAACTTCGTCCAGTTCAAGCTCCCGTGTCCAGCATTCAGCGAACCCACTGTGCTGCTCTACATCAAGTGTTTTTGGGTAGAATTGACACTTGTTACAATGCTTCCCTATTTTTCCCTGCGTACGATCACCCGACTGGTCGATCGATGCCAGATAGTGAATGTGCTCAACGAAACTAAGGCCTTCAAAGTTTTCAACATTGAATAGATGGTTCAAAGGTTGCTCTACTGACACTTTAGTGAGTAGGTTTCCTACAAACTCCCCTGGTGCGAGATTTTTTTTAATAGTGACTTTACCGCCTGTGCGCCCTTGGCTCATTACCTTGAACTTGCTGTTGAGTCCGTCGATGGTGCACACGGCGTGTTTATCCACTAATACCAGATATGATTCGATCGTGAAATTAGGAAACAGGCATGTCGCTATGTAGTGTTGAAAGGCAATATCGTAAAGGTAAGGCGCCCATTTAGTGGCTAAAGCTCTACCCTTACTCTTCATGAATTGTGTCGTGCCAGCCTCATAGGATTTAGATTTCACCTCGAACAAGGTGATGACGCCATCTCGCTTGGTTAATATATCAACTCGGGCAGCCAAGCCTTCATGCACCAACGCCGCTTCAAAAATATCCACACTGTCTCTGATCAAGAGCTTCTGAGTTTGCTTATACGCTTCGTATGTATCGTGAGTTGCTACCTCCACACCCTGAGGGTAGTCACATTTTGCTAATTCACCCACCTGGTATCCGCCATTAGCTAATGCGGCCAGAAATGGGTCTGTGGAACTGATGTCCACATACTGGGCATTGTCACTGTAGTAAAGCTTTGTAGGGCAGTCCATCCCCAGTTTAAAGAGAGTTTTGGTGAACCATTGCTTAGTCATCATGTTTCACCGTTTATGCGTGAGAGAGACAGAACTATAGACGTATCAACTCAGCAATCTGTATAGCCACTTTCTAAGCAACGGTTAGACATTTCTTGCGCCTTAGCCACTTGATCTTTAGTCATTTCCTTAGTGACGATATCTTTATTCTTATTACCAAAATCGCTACCACCATAAGCGGCTAAACTGTACCACATATACGCTCGTACATAGTCAGTGAGAGTACCGTAACCATTGTGGTGCATAACTCCCAGATTGAACTGAGATTGAACATCACCCTGCTTAGAAGCTAGTGTGTACCACTTTACTGCGGTGCTATCGTTTTTTTGAACTCCTTCACCCCTGCGATACATCCACCCCAGATTATATTGAGCAGTAGCATGCCCCTGCTCGGCGGCTAAAGTGTGCCACTTTATAGCTGTATCAAGGTTCTTGGGGACGCCTTGGCCATGATAGTAAATATGCCCCAGACTAAATTGAGCATCAGTATAACCCTGCTCACCAGCTAGGGTGTACCACTTAACTTCGACTTCAGGAATCTTTTGGACACCTTCACGATTAGTGTACATCAACGCCAGATTATATTGAGCTTTAGCAAGCCCCTGCTCGGCGGCTAAAGTGAACCACTTTATAGCTGTATCAAGGTTCTTTGGGACGCCTTGGCCATGATAGTAAATATACCCCAGACTAAATTGAGCAGGAGCATTACCCTGCCTAGCAGCTTTGGTATACCACCTTAATGCGGTCTTATCGTTCTGCGGGACACCTTGTCCATTATCGTACATATCCCCCAAATTACATTGGGCGTTAGCTTCACCCTGCTCAGCAGCTTTGGTGTACCACTTCACTGCTGTCTTATCGTTCTTTGGGACACCTTGTCCATTATCGTACATTTTCCCGAGATTATATTGAGCATTAGCTTCACCCTGCTCAGAAGCTTTGGTGTACCACTCTATTGCGGTCTTATTGTTCTGTGAGACGCCTTTTCCGTCAGCGTACATAGCACCCAGACTAAATTGAGCAGAAGCATTAAGCTGCTCAGCAGCTTTGGTAAACCACTTCAATGCCGTCTTATCGTTCTCTGGGACACCTTCACCGTGATAGTACATATTCCCCAGATTAGATTGAGCAATAGCATGACCCTGCTCAGCGGCTAGGGCGTGCCACTGCAATGTGGTCTCATCATTCGCTGGAGAGCCTTCTCCACTAGCGTACATATTTAACAGGTTATTTCGACCACTTTCCTCCCCTTGTTCGGCTGACAAGGTGTACCACTTTAATGCGGACTTATAGCTCTGTGGGACACCTTCACCGTCATAGTATAATTCCCCCAGATTAGATTGACCCACAGCGTCACCCTGCTCAGCAGCTTTGGTAGTCCACTTTAAGGCGGTCTTATAGCTCTGTGCGACACCAAAGCCGTTATAGAACATATGCCCCAGATTACATTGAGCACTAGCTTGTCCCTGCTCAGCAGCTTTGGTATACCACTTTACTGCGGTCTTATTGTTCTGCGGGACACCTTCGCCGCTATGGTATCTATTCCCAAGATTAAGTTGAGCAGTAACTTCACCCTGCTCAGCAGCTTTGGTGAACCACTCTACTGCGGTCTTATCGCTCTCTGGGACTCCTTGTCCATTACTGTACATAACTCCCAGATTATATTGAGCATTATCTTCACCCTGTTCAGCAGCTTTGGTGTACCACTCTACTGCAGTCTTATAGTTCTCTGGGACACCTTCACCGTAATAGTACATATTCCCCAGATTATATTGAGCATTAACTTCGCCCTGTTCAGCAGCTTTGGTGAACCACTCTACTGCGGTCTTATCGCTCTCTGGGACTCCTTGTCCATTACTGTACATAACCCCCAGATTATATTGAGCAGTATCTTCACCCTGTTCAGCAGCTTTGGTGTACCACTTCACTGCTGTCTTATCGTTCTTTGGGACACCTTCACCGTGATAGTACATATTCCCCAGATTATATTGAGCATTAACTTCGCCCTGTTCAGCAGCTTTGGTGAACCACTTCAACGCCGTTTGATCGTTCTCTGGGACACCTTCACCATTATAGTACATCAACCCCTTTTTATAATGAGCAGTAGCTGCACTCTGCTTAGCCATGTTGAAATCTAGCGCTATTACATTACCCTCCCTGCTTGTAATCTTTTCTTTAGAGCTTAACTCTTGAGCCTTTAAAGGTACTAGAGCTAACTTCTCCACTAACTCTTCCGTGTAAGCACTTAAGAGATCATCAAAATCAGAGTTATCCGCACAGAACTGAACCATTGCTGACATCTTATATGCTAAGAACATTAGTTGTGAGTGGGTATCATCGTCTATGTCAGGCATAATATTACTGAAGACTGAGATCTTTACATCCCCTTCCCACTCATCTGCATCCGATAGTTTGGGACGCATGATTACACCGAAGTCATTCTCTGTCATGTCAATCATCTGTTACTTCCTCTATGTGTATGTAGTTAACCATTGCAGGCACTTGAGCTTTTGATGGTATACATAGTTGTTCTACTAGGGTATCCCTTGCCGCTCTTGCTTTAACTGAACCACCCATTTAGCATTAGTGGAAATACTCACATTCATGGCCTTGGCCGCTGCAATGACAGTGTAATTTTGATCGACCACTAACTGGGATGCTTCTAGTCTAAATTCAGGGCTAAAAGTGGATCTTGTACGTTTTTTCATTGGCTCACCTAATTGATCAGAGATGATCATAACATCTCTTGTTAGGTGACCAAATTCACTGTACCACTTCAGTTACCCTCATTAAGAGTTGTTACTTTTAAAGAACTTCCCTAAACACGATGAGTACAGTGATCAACGATACTGAGCCCACGTCAGTTTAGCAAAACTGAGCACTTCAATCGTGAAGATTCAATGAATGATGATAACATTAAGGATTATTCCCAATTGCTAAGGGGCTATACGATGCTTCTGCGTATATTCACTGTGTATTTGAATCAAATAAAAAATATATGGCAGAAAGAGGTTTTTGGACCTATCTAGGCGCACTATTGAACTCTAAAGAAGTGAAAACTGACCATCCATCTGAGCACCCTACAGTTAGCTCCGGTGACTATATTGTAAAAGTGACAACAGATATGGCTTCGACCCACTTGCTCATACTAGATCCTTCAAAAATCGATTACATTAAAACGATGCTTCTACCGAGTCTTAATCAAGACTCAAACCTCAAAAGAATTCTAGAATTTGATTAAAGAATAAATAATTAATTAAAGAAACTAAAAACACAAAATGACCACCAAAAACCAGCCAATTTGCGATGCAGATCTGATTTAGTCACATAAGGTAATTTTGTAATGAAACTTGCTGAGGAAAATTGAAATGATAAATTGCTATTCATGTGGTGCGGATAAAGAAGAAGATTATGCTGCATTTGACTTGTATGTAGATAACACATTTTCTGATGACCCACTGTATGCTTATGCTGCAATAGATGGCGTATGTAAAGACTGTGCTGAAGAAAACCCGTTACTGCGCAGAAAAGTACCATTGAGTCCGATGGTTAATCAAATCCGTCATCAAATAATGGCGGAGAAAGAACGCAATCGAATAACGGCAGAGGTTAGTCGGCAAAAAGCAGCAGTGATGTCCATAGAAGACCCAAATACCAGAGAGTACACACTTGAAGTGTCATCACCAGGTCTGGAGCTAACATCAATCGTAAAACGGTTAGAGATTGCTTCTGATGTGTTAGACATGCGACTGAAGGAAGGGTTAAAGGATTACTACGATGTAGCACGTTCCTTTCAAGAGGAAAAGGTTAGAGTACGTAAATTAAAGAATTTTCTTGGTTTGTCAACACCAGTTGATGCCGGCACTGAGGAGCTTCAGGAAGCATTGAGGACAGTGGTTTTTTATTGCACGACAGAAGAAGAGTTTGCAACATGGCGGGCAAAAGAATTTCCAAAGTCAGTTGCTCCCCGTGCGTGGTATAAGCTAACAGGAATCGCAAAACGGTTTGAGATTGCTCGTGACGTGTTAGACATAAGACTGAAGGATGGGTTGAAGGATTACTTTGATGTATTAAGCTCCTTTCAAGAGGAAGAGGTTAGAGTATGTAAATTAAAGAATACTATAGGTTTCCCAACAGGCGCTTATGCCCGTACTGAGCAGCTTCAGACAGCATTGAGGACGGTAATCCGGAGCTTCAGAAAGCATTTACCAAACCGCAACAGGTCAACTGCTTCCCGTGCATGGCATAACAGATAACAATGCCAGTCGTTATGCCCTCTGTGCTAATGCCGTAATTATTTGATCCAGATATGCTGGCGCTTCTAACCCATTAATCCAACTTTGTGGAATGTTTTTAACACCGTAAAAAGCACCCGCTAGCTGGCCGTATATAGCCCCAATAGTATCTGCATCACCACCCATGTTGACAGTCATTAATAGGCCTTCCTCAAAGCTTTCACTGTTATAAAAAGCCCATAACGCCACTTCTAAGGATTCAGGCGCATATCCGTTAGGTGAAAGGTCTTCAATACTTTGATTTTTGTAGTCTCCAGCAATAATCTTCTCTACATGCGGGTGTAGGTCCGTAAATGACAAGTCTTTCATGGGTGTATAATAAGCTTCAAGTAACTCACCTTTAGACACTTGGTTCAGCGCACCCCAAATCAACCCTGCGAAGTAGGCAGTGGTTTGTAAAGCTTGCGGGCTAGCATGAGTAGTTCTTGCAGAGTCTACCGCGTTGAGTACGGCTTTTTTTGCATCACTATGATAATAGATAGGAACAGGTGCTAAGCGCATGATACATCCATTACCAGAGTACTTAGGGTTAGGAGAACCTTGATATGGCTCCTGAGTTTTATGATACCGAACCAGTGCTTTTAACACCGTTTGGCCAATGCCAACCGCCCTACCCACACAACTCATATAGCCATCGTTAACCCAACGCAAATAGCGATCCATTTGATCTTTTGGATTCATCCCTTCACATTCTATTAAGCTAGCCGCTAAACACAGTGCCATGGACGTATCGTCTGTCCATTGGCCAGCTTTAAGCTTGAACGGCCCACCATCACGAAAGCCAGTAACAGGCGTAAACTTACCTCTGGGTCTAAACTCTACGGGTGCGCCCATAGCATCGCCTATGGCCAAACCTAACATCGCTCCAACGACCCTGTCCTGGTTCATAACGCCTCATTACTTAAGAATTGTCCAACTAGGTTTTGAATTAATACTTTGTCTAAAGCGTGCCCTTGGTTTTCAACAGGGTTATGTGGTCCAGTAGCTAACGATTTACAAAGGTCTGTAAAACGTTGTAAGTCATATCCCTCATCCTTGTCTCCAATATGTATTGCCAGGGAACCTGGCTTGGTTAATCGTTTTTCAGTAACAGCACGATCATACTTCTGACAACCAGGCATTCTTGAGTAAGCAAGAGACTGCTTGTTTAACGCAGCCCCTATGGCTGGTGAAAGGAGTAGAAAATGGCTTAAGTAGCTTGGTGCATCAACAAGGGCATGAAGGCATAGGTAGGCTCCATAAGAATTAGCAATAATACGAGTATTGGATGAGTCGAACTCCCCTATTAGCTTTGAAACAACATTAACTTGATTTTGGAAATCCAGTTGCAAGAATTGGCTGTTCACAGACAAACCAATGCGATTGGCATCGAGCGCTTTTAGGTATGCGCCTAACCCTTTATTAGCATCGCCACCACGGCCTGTAATGTAAATAGTTCGCTGATCAGACATTATTTCTCCTTGAAAGCCATCGCTCTACTCTCTGATACGCTGCCTCAATCATTACGGGGTCTCTTGCGTATTCTGTACACAGTAATCGAGGGTTCACCTGGATAAATACGCGAGGCAAGTCCAACCGATCGGCATCCCAACAGGTCGCTACAGTAACATTAGGAGCATAAACACCGCCTGTATGCGCCTCACAGGCCATTTTAAGCAACTTAAGCTCATCCAAATCACAAGTTAGCAGCCCATCATCAAAACACTGTTGAGCGAAGTCTGCGCCTCGCGACCCATGCCCATGATCTACGTCTTCGTTAACCCTGCAACTGTCATGAAACAATGAAAAAAGCTCTACAACGCCAGTGTTAGCTCCAGTCTTTTGGGCCAACTTTAAACCGTTCTTACGCACACGCATCCAGTGGCTTGGCCCGTGAACACCACTGTGAGACAGTTTAAATTGGCTCACTACAAACCTTACTAGCTCAGGTGTTAAGTAATGATGAAACGACACAGCTTCCATTCCTTTGTTTTAAGCCAATTCATTACATACCCACACAAGCCAGCAGCAACCGCGAATGTGCCAACAAATAGGGTAACGTCTGTCGCAGTTGCATCAGTAAGATAAGGCAAACAAATTACAATACCCATCAATACTAGAACCACAGTTATGAGCGCTGATTCAATTTCAACATATTTTTCATTGTGACGGATAATTGGCAGAAACTGAGCAACTAAGTGCCATAGAAGCACAGAGGGAATCATTACGACGAACAATGGCAGGACCATAGTATTTGCAAGGAAGCTACCACCAACAGCATTAAAGATAAGAAAGTGCCCTACGCTACCAACTACTAACGCCAAACCCAGGGCGATCACGTAACGTACTATTATTTGAACGACTTGTTTGATGGACCAAGTTATCATCAGGCTTCTCTTCTGGGCGTTATGGCTTGTTGTAATCTATTCTTGCAAACGCTATGTCTGCGGGTAAAAGCCGTTTTGAGGGGTCAGCAAATCGAGAGAGTCAAACACCAGCACCCTATCATTGTGCCCAAGTGCCCAACCGCCATCCATATCATCATAAATAAGAAATAGCTTTTTATTTTTTGATTCTATTTCTGCACACTTCAAAGATTCAATGTCCGAAGTATTTGTATTACATAAAAGTGAAATTATTTGTTCTTTGACAGCAGTTTTTGATTTGAAATAGTCCTTAGGAGAAGAACTTTCAGATATATCATAAAATAACTCCTTATCCACAAGATCCCACATAAGTCCAAGTTTTGTGTTGTCACACCAGTATTCAAATTGTTTCCAGTCATTGAACGATTTGTTGTCCAAGTCTCGTATATCAAGCCATATGACACCTATCCACTCCGCCTCGTAAAATGCGTCATGCAAAAATGAAAAACCCTCTCCCATTGGGCAAACATAACTGCCGCAACCATCTTCAAACTGTTTAAATATATCCGCTGGACACTCAACGCTCATTTCTCCTTTCCTCTTTATGGAAATTTACTATGCCTCAATACTCTGCCTAGATAGGGGTAGAACACATTAAACCAGATATAAACGCAACGTTGCCAACCACTTTTTTAGGCTACATACTCATGCATTCAGGATCAAGGTAGATGCTCTTCAGAAACATAAAACTCATTATAGACGCTATAGATTGCTTTTCTTGCATCGTTGACTGTTCTGTAAAGACCGATAAACGCCGGGTCCCACATCTCCCTTCGCTCTGCCTGCCCCACAAAAACAGCAATCAAGTCCTCATTACAAAATTCAAAATGCCCCATCCTAGCTTCTGAATGCCAAATCTTGTCGATATATTTTCTAGCCAGCTCTTTTCTAATATCATCAGTTTCAGAATCAGTCAGCGGAGAGCCTCTCTGTATCATCAAAAACCTGTCTTCTGAAATTGCTCCTTCAAGAGCCAGGTCCTCAATAAAATTTTTGTTCCAAATATTAGGAATCTCGTCGAAGATATCAATAAATGGCTCCGCACCCTCTATTTCGGAGTAAACAGCCAAATACCATTCCTGCTCTTCGATCCAGCGCCTTTGACCTTCTGTAGTAAGGTTTAGGAGTTCATTAATACTCATATCTAATAACCCAACCCTATATCTATAGTTTGTTTCAGCAATTACTATATAAATATATCTAAAGTTTTGATTCCAACCATATCTTCGCTCTAACTACCCGACCGCATTGCAACGGCCTCACCTGAAAAACAACGCCTACAACCATTACAAATGCCAGTAATGTCATCTGCTATATTAAGCGGACAGAGGGCTTTATGCGTTTTAAAACCTTCATTTCCAGCCATTTTATACCCATCAAAAAAAAGCACACTGATGTCAGTTGGAAGTGATAACAACTGTTCATTTTTATCACCCTGGTAGCTAAAGAATACATTTGAAGCATTGGGCCACTCGTCAGTATCAGCTTTTGGCCGTCGTGCCATAGATGACTTATCAAGCGAAAAGTGTACCCATATATTATGTTTGTTCAGCAATGCTGGAACGTGCTTAGCCTTGCGAGTCACCAGCCAGATTGGCAGTTCAGGAAGCTGACGGTTAATTTCAAGAACAGCTTCTACGGCCTCCTCAAAAAGATCACCTACCCCGTTCCATCGAAGATAGAAAGATTTATCCCGTTTGAGCTTAAGCCTACACTTCTTAGCTATCAATTGACCAAACCTAATGGGATCAGCTCTACAGAGCAGCAAGTTTTTATTTTGTTTTGTAAACGATACAGGCCAAACGATGGGTCCTCTTAAGGCATAGCATGTCTGCGCACACACTTTGGAGGGCTGACAAGTTCCAGCCACCGGGAAGTTAACTGAATCGCCCGTAACTTTGTTGCTCGACAATGGATTAAAGGTTGCCCACAATCCTTCATCAATTGTCATGCCCTCAGTAGCGGCAATAAACCGAACCTGAATCTTCTGGAAATTTGTCTTTAATGCTTTCAATTTTTTAGTCTACCCTTATAATTATTTACATAGTGCCCTTAAATTAAAGAGTGTTAGCCAAAACTATGCACGTGTATTTTGAATACTGAGCCATCACTTCACTGGATCAAATTTTAATATAAGTTATCTCAAATGCCTTACAAGCCCTATGTTTCTGCATCCGATTTGATAGCTGGAACGAGTCATTCATGTCATAAGGTTGATAAATATCCAAGCCCCTATCCAAGGATATTTTCCAACCAGTATCAGTCACAATATGACGGGCATGCTGTGAGCCAGTTTTGTCGAACGACCAAGCGAATTTGATACCGACAGTGAACATTGAGCTTTGTATCTGTTCAAAGAAACGTCGCTGTTCTTCACCCTTAAACTCATCTTCAACAGTTATAAGATTAACAACAACTTCATCCGCTTCTAATTTACCCTTGACGATACTTTCAAGCAGTTCCATTACGTTTCTAGCCTGGTAATAAAGGCGAATATAGGGATCAGTAACAGTGATATGAATTGCACCGTGTAAATATGGACCAAATAAGTCCTCATAACAGACGCCACGTTGGTTTTCCATAAATGTGAGATGCTGCTCTTTAACTGCTAAATCTTGTTGTTGCACGGAGGCCACCGCAACGGAATCGACGTCATTCGACTCAGGTAAGAATAATTTTTCGCCATCATCTACCGTTTTATTGAAGTAATTGGGATATTCTAGCTCTTCAAGAGTAGCTACAGGTTTGGTTGTACCTTGATTATCGGTAAAGTTAAAATTAACAGTTGGAAAAGTAGTATCAATGCGCAATAACTGATCTTTTACACGCTTTCGGCCTTCCATAGAAAACTCCAAAATTTCTTCAATCTCCTCTGTGGTTGCGCCACCATGGGGGAAGAGGATTTTCATAAGACCTGAAAAGGTTTTATTTACTGAATCACGGTCACGGGTAGAAATGTCCGAAGAAACTGTAAAATGTTCTTTGTATTGATCAGAGAGATCTTGGTTTCTTAAATGACGAAGAATTTCAGCCAGATAGTCCACCACAAAACCATATCCATCTGAGTACATTTCACCACGAATGATGTCAATTTCCCAACCAGGAATGTAAAAATGCAAACGATCCAGAAAAGCGGAATCATAGAATTTTTCAGGCAGTGCATCGAACAAGTCCGAGTGTTTGAGCATATAAGGGACGCTGTGTTCAGTATTACCCACAAACACCATCGACGCATCTGCACCTAGGGTTTCAACACCCCGCGAGAAGGTTTTATTGGCCATGTAGTTTTTCATAATGTCGACCAATGACTTATCTACTTTTTTCTTTTTACCAGCAAACTCATCAAAGGCAACAGTATCCCAGTACCCTACTAGCCCTATTTTCCCAGCAGCTGTGTTGCTTACGAATAATTTGGGTACGGTTACTTCACCGCCCGAGATTAAAATACCGTGCGGTGAAAATTCTGAATAGATATGAGATTTACCAGTCCCCTTAGGCCCTAGCTCTATTAAGTTATAATTACGTTCGCAAAAAGGAATCAACCTGACTAACTGCATTAACTTGCTTCTACGACCAAAATATTCAGGGTTAAACCCAATACTTTGTATTAAAATGTCAATCCACTCGTCAAGTGAAAACTTTTGTCTTGAGGTTATATAACTCTCATAATCGAAAGAAGACATTTGTATCGGTTTTAACGAGCCTAGTATCCACGGGCTGGTTTCTTTATCCTCTGTATGTTCGTATTCAATATCAGCAATGCACCAGACACCACCAACCAATAACTTAGGGTGTTTTTTGATAGTGCCCGAGTCGACGAGTACCTTCTTGATGCCCAAGTTTGAAAACGTGGCCTCGTAGACATCTCTTTTATCGTTCAAGGCTACACTGACCTTATCAATTACCTTGTGCCGACCCTTCTCTCGAATAGTAGAACGAATCAAACCAGCCTCGTTACGATGCACGTAGTGCTTAGCCAATATCTCTTTAACAGTCTGAATACCACTTTCGATGCTGTCCTGATCACTAGTTGCACAATACTGACCTAACAGGTATTCCAGCACGTAGGACGGAACAATCGCATTACCCTTGACGGTTTTTACTAGATCTTTGCGAACAACGAGACCAGAGAAAACATCACATAACTTTGTATTTAAATCCGTCATAGCACTACCTTATTAATGGTTTGAAACAGTATCATTTAAAAATCAAAATCGCTGGTGAACGACCGTCTGACAATGTACTTCAAATGCTTATATTCTGTATATTGGTTAGTGCCAGGCACAGGTTCTTCAAGTTTCAAACTAACCTCTTCATTATTTACGCTGTCAGCCTCTTGCGTTAGCACAAACCTGAGCTTTGATTCTCTGTCTCTAGCGCTATCAGCCATTAAATCCATCGTTACATTATGTACGTCAGATATAAGCAGGCCAGAGGCTGTATAAATTCCACATCTTAATTCGCGTAGTTTGAGCTTATCAGTCACAGGCTCGGACTGATAGAGAGTCACGGTGAGCTGACCAGTAGAAATAATATTCGTACCGCCTCTGAGTAAATCCACTTCAACCGTTGCAACATCATCTAAGCGCTTCTTATTAATCGATATGACAGGGACAATAACTTCTTGCAAGGTCGCACCCCCATGCACAAATCGACTGCCTGAGCCACTTAACCGCAAACGCTGTATGCCTTTAGGAATGGCAACATGAACATCGCCCTTTAGGCCCAACTGGGAAGGACTAAACACCTTCATGGAATTTGGTACTGATAAATTTTTACCCAGTAGGAATCGGCGATCTCGATAATGAACTTTACCCTGCACGTCAGCTGTGAGGAAATCACTTTCCTCAAGTCGCCGATTCTGATAAATAAATCCATGGTCAGCCGTAATCAAAATATTGGAAGCATTATATGTAGTTAACTTCTTAACCAGGGTTATCAGATCATCAAACGTTCGCTCAGTGGCATCAAACGCCTCTCCCTCAGATTGCATTTTGTCACCCACATGATCGATTCGGTTATGGTATATGTAAATAACATCATGGTTTTTGAATAATTCACGGCCCTCTGTCTGAGTCATAGCCAAAATTGATTTAGCTTGCTGAGCACATGAGTTATCACCGAGTGCGGTTTTAATCAATTTATCTCGATTTACTGTACCTTGTGTGGATACACCACCTATGAAAACAGAGCTATCCTTTTCTGATATTGAAAATTCACCACCATTGCTGGGAAGCAAAGAGGCCATCCCAAGTTGGGTATAACTTGGCAGGGCAGATAGCAAATGCTCCAGTGACGCCTGATATTTGTTTTCCCGATTGATGCGACTCATCATCTCATCAGCCGCTTCATATCGAAAAGCATCTGAAATAATGACACATATTTTTTTTCCACTGCGGGTATAAGGCTTAACCCAGCGGTTATAAAACTGTCGCTGAGGTGTCACATCAAGTACTGACCAATCATCCATCCCATCAACCTGTCCTTGCCACTGCGTTGCTAATGGGCTCAAGAAGCGATTGGTATAAAGACTTTCTACAGTGTCCACTAAGCCACTTAATAAGGTCATTTGCCCTGAAGTTTGCAGTGCATGAATAAATTGACGATACATTTGATCGATCTTAAACCAGTGACTGACATAACCATGCACGGCGTCAGAACTACTTGCCATGTTGAGCTGAACTGTATCCAGTTTAGTTAGGAACTGCCCCGCTACCTCAATGGCGATATAAAGGTGTTTAAAATCCTTATACCAATGACTCTGACGACGCTCTCGACAATATTTTGTGATTTCTCCTACAGGGAGAGTGCGCTGTTCAACCGCTTTAACCAAATCTACTATAATTTTCTTATCAATTAGCCGGTAGTAATCCATCTCAATGACATCACGAAAATCGCGACTGTTCAAATCATTCTCAATATCCAGAAGCGCTTCATAGTCAGTGGATAAAGCCTCAAAAACATCCCCATGCTTGCGACTGTCTTTCCAACGTTTAAAGAGCACCAGCGCATCACCTTTAAGCACAGATTTATCACGTGTGTTGGGATTAAGCATCGATACGGCGTAACAGGATTTAAAGAGTTCAATCGAAAAATCTTTAACTGATGGCTGGTCTGCAACATATCCATAGTGTCGTTCCACCCGCTCCCAAAGCACGCCAGTTAAATTACATCTTTCGATTAATCCAATGCGTGGCTGATTATCTTCAATCAACTCATCAAATAGGCTTTCGCAGATCACCTCCAGCCTAACATCTCCTAACTGATGGAGATCAGCACAGACTGACAGCATTTTTAAGCGTATTTGTTCTTTAAAGTCTTCAGGTTTAATTAGTGCTAATAAACGCTGTTTGCGTATTTCGGCCTGTTTAGGTGCTCGTCCAGCTTTAAAGAACGCCTCATGTTCGGTAACGATTTCCGCGTATTCGGGTGGTAGATTTAGCTCACTTAACCAGATTGAAGACTGATCTGTTCTAAAAACAGTATTGCTCAGCTGAACATCTAACAACCAATTATTGATGTATGCAGGTTCTTTGCACTCAACGTAGAGCAAAAAGGACTGTTTAGGCGATTCACGTAAGATTTTATACTTGAGCATAAACGCGTTAGCATTAATTTCGAGCTTTTCAATACCTTCCATTTCAAGAGCTTCAAAAACATCCCGAAACTCGTGATTATCATCATACCAAAAGACAATTCGGTGCCTTTCGAAAAGTCTTGAGAGTGCAGTTTGAATTTGGTCATCAATCATTGTGTTTTTCCTAACTCAAACCTGTTATTTTTTTCAGCGCCGTGCCAAAAAGTGGATAGTTATGTTTTACACCATCATCCAGGTTGATCACTAAATTTTGCCCAGCTAACGGATATAGAACCTCTCGCTCATAGGCGTTTATCTCGACAATGGCCTGATCAAGCTTATTGATTCGTTTCGATGCATCAGCTTTTTCTTTCTGGCTTGCACTTGAGATAATTAAAATGTGGTTATAGTTATTTTTACGGGCCTCTAACTTAGTTCGGAAGTCGCGTAAATACTCATTCAATACCACACTCACCGTAGATCGCGTATAACGGTGCATATAGATCAATGCATTAAATGTGCCTTTAGGGCTTGAGAACAGCCAATAGATAGGGCGTTTTTTGTAGCGTTTTACGTGATCATTATAAAAGTCTTTTGCAAAGTATTTTTGAATACTCTTTCCCAATGCATTTTCTATGAATGCTAAGTTTTCAGCATAATGCTCATCACCAAAGGTAATACGTAGGAACTGTTTAAAGCGCTCACATATATCGTCTTGAAACCAATCCCCTTCAAAATCAATCATAGGAATGACATTGTCTTCGTCTGGCATGAAAGTTGGCTCTGGGATGCTAGCTAGATAATCGGCAAGAGTTTCACCTTGGTTAGCGAGAATGAAGCCCGGTTTATCCAACGAATAGCGCCCGAATACACAGCCCACAGCGTAGCTAAGGAACTCGGCCATGGTGTCGGCGCGCAGGCGGGTCTCGTTCGCCTCTGTGTCATTCTTGATGCCATAGCGATAGGCAGGGTTACAAGTCAGCGTAATCTCTTTTATGGGAACGTCAGGTGTTAATTCGTCTTGCAGACCATAGGCGTCGATGAAGGTACGGTTGTTCTCTTTCTCTAGCCGCTGCATCTCGTCCGTCATGCCCCGCCAATTGGCCCGGAGGGCGGTGTAGGTGGCTTCGAGCGTCTCAGCCCAGTGATCGGATTGGAGCAGCGGAAGCGTGGTGAACTCATTGGCATTTTCTTCAGCGTTCCAGTCTTCTCGCGCCAAGCTTACCATTGACTGTGCGTTGTCACGCGCAATTCCACTCTTGAAGCTCTGAGGAATTGGAATGCTCCGAGCGTTTTTGACCTGCAAGCTCATTGTGGGGTTGAGCGTTTTAAGAACGTCTACTGCCGGCTTTGAGTTGAGCAATGCCAAGGTTGAGAGAATATCTTCTGGGTTATCAAAAAATAGCGTCGAGCCTTGAACATCGAATGTCCCGCCCTCGTCGAGAAACCGGAACCCGATATTTTTCGTGGCAATGAAGCTCCATGTCACCCCAGAACGATACCAAAGGTATTCAGGAATCAATCGAGCAATTTTATCTTTGCGATAGTGGCTGCGGGCCTCAATACTCCAATTGATTAGGAGTTCAACATTCCCAAACCATCTGCGCCATTCGCCGCCTTTGGCATAGGTGATCCATTCTTGCCTCTTGAATTTTGAGCGCGACAACTCCCAGTGGAAGCGAAGATATTTAGCATTCTCACCTGTCTTGTTCTGCCCATCGGAAATTGTGATATCTTTGACCGTTTCACCACGCTCCCAAGCCGATATCATTCCATCGCTCATCCAATAGGAAATGGGTTTGCCCGGAACGTTTTCGAAGCGGGAGGTAGAAAGAATACGATAACGCTCATTTTTCGTCGGAAACTCTACGGGAACGGCTTTGTCGTCGGTTTCATAATAGCGAATGCACTGATAGCTCGCCAGCAAGTTAGGGCGATGCTCATTGAGCAGAATAAATGCGGCAGTTCCAAAACTGATACCCATACTTGTTCCGCCACTGCCTAAGTAAGGCATATGGACAAGGGAGGTAATAGTTGCTTTAGATAGGATCTTTTCACGCAAGGCTTCGAACGTGGAAAGAAACATCCAAGATTCCATCGTGACCATTGCGCGGTAGCCTTTCCGTCGCGCAAGTAGTTCTGAACGTGCTATAAAACATGAAAAAAGGTCGAGCTTTTCATCATTGTATGCCTCTTTAAGGAATGCACTAACGGTTTCATTCATGCCCTTAGCACCCATATACGGTGGATTCGCTACCACCACATGGTATTTCGGCGACAGGTACTCAGCCATGCATAGAACTTTAACCACGCGTTCATGCACTTCAGTCAGTAACAAATCACCTGAAAAATCCTTAGCTTCTATTAAGCGCGCAGTTTCTGCTGGATCTTTGAGCGTGGGCACGATCAATGAACCAAAATTTGTGGCCTGTTCAAATTGGATCAGCGTTTCTCGAAGATCTGCGGTGTATAGTTCTTTAGCCACGATGGATTTCACATCATCCATCTCCGATTCCAAGAAGATAACGTCCTCAAGCACACAAATATTAGGCTTAACATTCAAACGAAAGAAGCGACGACGCCCGAGCTTTTCGGCGACTTTCATTTCCAATGCAAACGAGGCCAGCGCTCCTGCACGCCCATCAATCTCGATGCCATAGAGGTTGTGCTTAATAATGAGCCCCGGTATCTCGTTCGGGTCGTAGCCCTCCTCTTCATAGATGGTATACAAAAGATCAAACGCATAGGTGAGCATGTGGCCTGAACCAACCGCGGGGTCCAGTACTTTTATCTCTTCAGGACGACTAATTTTTAAAAAGTCAGACTCTGGCTGTTCTGGCGCAATGTAATAGTCCATATGCACGGCAAGCTTTGAGCTTGGGCGGTTGAGCAGCCAGAGCTGCCCCAGCGAATTCTCCACCAGGTAGCGCACTATCCAGTGCGGGGTGAAGAGCTGCGTCGCGGCAGGGATGTTCTCGGCCGTGATCTTCTGGTTCTTCTTGAGCCCAGCAAAAACTTCGTCTTTTTTCTCTGAGATATAAAACTGATACAACCAGCCAATAATCTCGACGTCCTGACACGTCTCAGGTGTCATTACCACGCGCATTTTAGCCAAAATTGAGTTTTCAGATAGCAGGTCATCTGGCATTAAAAGTTCAGTAAAATCTTGAATGCGTTCAAATAGAAAAGGCATGTGTTCAAAAAGGCTATTGCAGGAGCCTACAATTAATAAGCGATAGGCTTCAGCCTGGGCGTCTTGGCTTGAAATTGAGCCACCGAGTAAGCCTCTAACCTGATCGGCTATACTCCGATTGAATTGAGTATCATCAATGATGCCTGATTTGGCCTCTGCAAGAATCTCAGGCTGAATCTGCCCTTCAGACGGTGATAACACACCCACGCGGTTATACCCATTCACATCCATAAAGCGAAGCGCACAAAAACGATTGAACCAGGTATAGGCTACCTGATCAATTAGTCCCGCTTTGCCTTGCACTGTCATGGCTTTTTCAAGCTGATTGACTGTCATCGGGCACTCTCTGCGCGCAGGGCTCTCAGGCTTTAAAACAAACGCAAGCCTACTGCCAACCTGCTCTAACAACTCTTGCCGAGCAGACTGAGCGAACTTCTTAAGCGCTGAGGTATCCATTAGACACGCACCTTCTTGCCCTGCTGAAGGGTTTCGATCAGAGTGCTTTTGTAGCTCTCAAGATAATCATCCACATCCTCTTCAGACTCCAGGTAAATCTTGCTAAATTTCACGGTTAGATCAAGTACCCTGACACTAGAGACCTTGGGCTCTACTCGATAAGGTTTTGGAGATTCTTCGTTTACCTCTCCAGCTTCATTATCGTCACCCGTATTAATAGGTAGCGTGACAACAGGTTCGCTTGGTGTATTCCAATGTTCTATCTTTTGAAGTAGGCTGCCATACTCATATTTTTCAAAATCATTCACTGCATCTCGTACCACTGCTATAAGGAGCTCATCCTCCACTTTTTTCTTAATAGCAACGAAGGCCTTTTGTATTTCATCCTTTTGGAAACCACCAAGACCTATATAGTCTTCATATTGAGACAGTTTGGTCTCTATGTCTTTAATTTTGTTGATGGCAGTCAACTTTTCATCGTCGATCGCTTTATCTAACTTATTTTTGAGAACCTGTATATTGCTAACCAGCAGCTGAATTGCTTTACCCTTGTATATATTCGGATCTACAACTGCGCTCTTAACAGCGGCTAATTCATCAGACTGAACATAACTTAGGTTGGCTTTGTGATCTTGTAATAGGCTATTAGCATCATCTAATTGTGCTTTGTGCGAACCCTTCATAAATCTCAGGACAGAATCAATTACGCCTTCTTTGTACCCGTCAATCCATTTATCTTCATCACGGCTAAGTTCTGTCAAAAACCACTCATAAGGCTTAGCCTCAAGTTCAGAAATCTCGTCAATAATGATTGTTAATACTCGCAGGAATGGATAACGTTCAGATTGAGCATGCAAACTCTCCAATTGGATTTTTTGCTGAGAAAAGGCTGCTTTAGTCTCTTTAGCTAGTGCTTTAGCTTCAGTAGAGTGGGCCACCTGGTTAAAGTAATCACTAAAAAACTCTTTAAGTTTTTTAGTCTGACCTGGAGTGAACTCCACTTGTGGGTTAAGAATTAAAGTGGCGTGAGTATTAGAGTTTTTAAGTGCCCTTCCGAGTGATGATTCATCTAGTAAATTAGTGGAATCTAACACCTCAACCTTTCCGCGCGTACATAAATATGCCAGGGTGCAAAGTACTGATGCGTATGACCAGCCATAGGGTTTGCGTTCGAACTTCTCAAGAAGCAATTTGACCGTGGTGCGAATGCCCCCACGATGGTTACTCTGAATATGAGAAAACATTTCCTGCTCAGCCTCTGGCATGCTGGTCTCGCCACCGAATAGGCTCTGTTCACTTTGCTTTAAAATTGTTGTAATTTGACTTTCTTGATACTGCACACCGCGGAGCATCTTGAGATTGGTGTATGTTTGCTTGACCAGTTGTATAAATGCCTTTTGAACTTTACTTTGGCCATCTTCGCCAGACAATTCAATCTCTTGACCAGCCAAATAGTAGGTAGCTTGCCCCATCAAATTTGATATGAGCATTTTTAGTTGAATGTAGCGCTCATTATTCAGTCCACTTTTGTCCCCTAAAATGCGTTTTACTGAATCTTGTTGGGTGCTTTTATTCTCATGAGAAATGTATTTTTCAGTCTTTTTATAAAGTTGTAAATCGCTCATGAGACGCTCACTTTGAGGCATTACTACTTTTAGTTCATCCTTATAAAGTGTATCACTCTTGTGCTTATCAATGGAGTCATGATGTTCATGAAAGGAGGTAATTACATGGATTGCCAATTCTTGTTCACGGCCCTTGAGGTGCTCATCTAAGTAACGTGAAAATGGATAATCTTGTCCACTTTCATCCCAACGAATTTTGCGGTGTTTGATAACCCCATCAAACACCAACTTCTCAAGTTCGGCTTCTACTGTCTGTATATCAACCTCAGTGTTTTTAATCTCAGCCTCTACGTCCTGCTCCTCATCAGTGAGGTACTCATAGAATTCACCATTGCGCTGAATTAGCGTTTGATGCTCTAGCAGTCCCAAGGCTTCTTCAACATCTTTTTTCAGTGCTATGATCGAAGTATTAAAGTTAGCCTGCATTAGTACACAAATATTTCGTACCGTGGGTTTGAATTCTTTCACATATTTCACAAGAAAGAGGGCTCTGAGTACTCGGAGTGCAAACTGATTTGTCAGTGTTTCGTCCGCACGAATGACCGAGCGTTGAATATCCCCTTTCAGTGCTGACTGGATACCACCAAACATTAGGTCGAAGGTGGCCAAATCTCCAAGCTGATGCCCCTTAATATCTTTTGCAACATGCTGAAATACACCCAGCATTGAGCGCTCACCGACCGAACTGTGCTTCCCTTCAAATGCATTGTGCCGTGAAAGGTTTTGAATAGCCGATTGAAACAGGGTGAACTGATAAGGAATAAACGGATAGCTTTGAATGAAATGTTCGCGATCCTTAAAGTTAGCGTATGATGCCGACCCATCTGCAAAATCAAACAGCGTTTTAAAATTTTTGTGCTGCTGATCATATAGATCAGCGAGCTGAATTACATGCTCCTGACGCTTCGCCAGTAAACGTCGCTGAATAACCTCTGCGACGTCCTGACTGTTGAGCTTCATCCGATTTTTAAAACGTGCCTGAATCTTTGAAAAGTCATCAGACTGTTGCGTGCTATCACCAAGAACCGCAGACATGTCCTCCTGTGCTGTGACGATCACCCATGAGCGCCCTTTGCACTTGGTCGCCAAAGATTCAGCGACAGTCTGGAGGTTAGTCATGAGCTTGACGTTACCTGCTATGTACTGCCCTACTTCATCGACGAAGAAGTTTAGTCGGAATTGATCTCCCTTAGATTCCACATAGGAGTTAACCTGTTCAGCAAAATCCTCAATTGATAAACGGTAATCGTCCCTATATTTATCCAAAATATTGGTCACAGGTGTTTCCGTGACCTGGGTGTAGGCTTTATCAACTAAAGTTGTCATTTGCGCAGGGCGGCGACGGCCCACTTCCCAATCTTTTTTCGCCAGCTGACTAAAGGCAGTTTTGAAGGATTCAAAACGCCCGTCTAGGGCTAATTCACGCTCAAACTGCGCAATATAGGCTTGTTTACCATAGTAACCACAATGTTCATCAAACACCTTCACAAACACCGCTATAAGGGCTTCAAACTCGTCCTTTGAAATAACATCCGCTTTTTGATCGATATTGAACAATATACTTTCTGACGGTATATCAACTGCTCGTTCCAGATCCTTTGCTTGTATGCCGCCTTCGTTAAAGGGTGACTTCGCGAGAAAAAGTTCTAAGGGGTAATTATTGCCTTCAATTGGTTTGTTTTCAAGCAGCAGGGCCAGCATCTTCAAAAGGTGAGATTTGCCCGATCCAAAAAAGCCTGATATCCAGACACCATTGGCACCTGCATAATTCAGATAAGCATCCAAAAATGCATCAAGGCGCTTAGCTAATTCGTTTGTGATGACATATTCGTCCAATTCAATGTATAAACTAACATCATCATCAGCCTTAATGACCCCTTCGATGACGCGATCAATCGGCTTACTAAACAGCTGTTCTAGTAACATTTAGATTCCTATAAATTTAATCAGTTGGCGCGGTCAAGTATATTGAAGGCGCGATAATATCTGTCGTCTGTGAGTTTATCGAACAGGCACAGTGATGCTCCATTGGATAGCGAATGTTCATACCGGCCCGGGAAAAACATTAAGGTCGGCTGTTCTTTTGCGACTCGCTGCAAATTGTTGAGAATGTTGTGTGAACGAATGTAAGGAAACACTTCACCAACTCCTGTAATAAACATCACACCGTAACTTGCTACCTTCATTTCTTTGACGATTGACGGAATCAAAACCTCTTCGATGTCTAAAATTCCCTGCAACTCATTTTTAAGGTTTTCACTGGAGGTCACCAATTCATTTTCGAGTAGCCATTCCCAGTCCCCCTCTTCTTTGAGAGTTCTAATCACCAGGTCATATAAATTAATTTCTAAAACACTGACACCTTTGTTGACCAGCTCATTTTTAAGCTGTTTAACCACCAGCAGCATTTCGTTACTAATCTTTGGTTCAAATGGACAAATATGGAATGGAATTTCATTATTAAGGCCCTCGTTATTGAGAAACCGCTGGCTGCCAATCACATTCAACAAGTGTAGCTGTGTTTTAGCAAGATTCTTTTTTGAAACAATGTTGAGGCGAGATTGGGTGTTCATAAACGCATAGCTCCAGGTATAAATGCTAAGTCACTTTCGGGGGAGCAGTTCAGAACTGCGGGTGAAATCATCTGCGGTATCAATTGATCGAAGTCTCCAATGAGTTCGCACTGACGCATCATTTGAAACAGCGCTGGTTGAGCATTAGAGCGGGTTTTGTTAGATACCGTCTCTAGTTCCGGATGCAGCAAAACTTTGGAATTAAAGAAATAACCATAGTCTTCATAGCTAATCTCAGAGCGCCCACTTAAGCGAGCTGATGAAAGCACTTCAATGGTGAAGTCCCCAATAAATGGATATTGTTTACACATAGCGATCCATACTAGCTGCCTAACATCCTGCGGGTAATCATCAGCGATTACCTCAATTTGTAATTCGTTCATAAGCGATAATCGCTTGTGAATTTCACCATACACAACGTCAATAGAACGAGCTGTGCGTGCCTGCAGTAAATTTCCATCCCGCACAGAGTTCCTAACAACCCCCCAATCTTTCAGCTCCTGAAACATCTGAGCAATAAGGACGGTTTCTTGGAGCAAGGCAGTACGAGCAAAGCCGATTTTGTAGCTATTGGTCATCTATTTAAAGGATCCCTGTTTCATCAATCTCAATCATCTAATTATTTTATTAATGCGCCAACTGCCAACAACGAATCAATTCAACGTCATCCACTTAGCTCATATTCCGCATGCTCAATAAACTGGAAAGATCTACGCCCTTATAAAATTGATCGTTATAATTTATCAGTTTACACATATAGTAACGATAGTGTGTAACTTTAGTGCGACTCAGGAAAGTTTTGGCTAGCCAATTGTTATTAGTAAAGAGCCATTGTAAATCAATAGGTTAGAAATTAAATACTGAGCACCGTGTGCGCTAATTTAAAGCAACATGGTCCACCTAAATACGAATAACTTTGACTGACAGCCCTCCATCATTAAATTGCTTTATGAGCCACCTTTCGCCAGCATCACTATAAATATAAACATACTTACGTGGGTGATACACTGCTCAAATTAATTTTAATTCTTTGTGTAGACCTATGCTTTACCTTTGAATGTAGTAAAATTCAGTCACGATATGATTCTATAAAACAAACCGTATTCGGTGCAATGCGACTTTTAACCGGCGCACCATTTAGACATTTTGTAACCTATCTAAACGCCTGCCTCTTAAAGTATAAACCAAAAATATAGAGATTTTTATAATATTAATTTTTGGAAAGGTTTACGCGTCGCCTATGTAGGTTCCCTTCGATGAGAAAGGAGCTTGCCCCGATTCAACTTTTCGGATCGGGAAGTTGGGTTTCAGAGTCCTGGAACCTTGTTTTCAGCTAATAGGAGTAATCATTATGACGCAAGAATCACCAACCAATAAACCCCGACTACAATGCCAACAAAGCCTAGACACAGGACGCGAAGAACAGATCAGGAGCAGCCTTAAGGACTTAACAGTAGATAATAAGTGGCCACTGGCAAAGGCGCCAGTAGTAGGCCAGATTTGCCCCAAATGTGACGGCTCTACGAAAGTGATTACACACGATAATAGAGTGCTGCATTGCTACTGGTGTACGAACGGGCACGGTAAGATAACGATCAGTGATAAAGCCAGTTACGAAAGACGGCTAAGACTTGGACTTCACATCGATTACAGACGCACAGTTGGCTTTTAAGGCCTAGCAACATAGTTATTATCTAGACCACCAATACCTTCGTCCGCGCATAAGTCTGTATCTGCATCTTAACGCGCTGCGCGCGTGCGTCTGCGTCTGCGAGTAAATCTGCAGATGCGTCTTGTCGTGTGTTGTTCTCATTAATTCCTACGATTAGTTCTTGGGCAACTGTTGCTTTAAGTAAACCCAAGCCCTTATGTACCAGAAGCTCTCGCTGGGTGGTGAAATCAATCGCTTGTAATGTGTGGATATTTTCGGCAATGAAGGTGACGGCGCGGCACTAAGGGCAGCATCCTGCTGCGACTGATCTATCTCGCACTGTTTAGACAGAAACTCAGGCATCGTCTTGTGTACTACATATCCGCATTTGGGCATCATTTACTCCTATACTCTTGGCTAGGAAAGCAATCACGCTTTCTCCAACCAGACGTTAACAGTGATTGATTACATCAATATTTGAAGTAAAGTTTCTTCACCGTGACACTGAGAAAAGGCCTTTAGGGCTTCATTCACACACGAACTACAATTGGTGATGTAGAATTTTAACATGACTCACTTTAAAACAACTTCATCAACGGTGCTAATTACTTATATGCAAATTTAACACTTGCCGATTTACCATCACCATCAATCAAACTAAATTGGTAAGTTCCAGCTTGGCGTAGCGTCACGTTTGCTGCGCCTGCTGCTGGAACCCATAGACTTTCTTGATCGTTAACTAGAACTAACACTGGGTATTTTGCATTCTCCAACACAATAGGTATAGGAACGCCAGCACCTCGCCCTTCAATCACACTACTATCCACTGGAAAGCGCACTACTAGCTCAGTCTTATCTTTATCCACACTAACCAATGCTTCTGGTGCCGCCTGTGGCGCTTGTTGTACCAACTGCCCCACTGGCAACCCATCAAATACTTTATTCATCACTGGCACAGCTTGTGCTAAACCTGTGTTCTTGGCTAGGTAATCACCTGTGGGGGAGCCTATCCAAATACCTACGACATAATCACCATTGGTGCCAATAGCCCATGCATCACTTCCCCCTGGGCCTGTGCCTGTTTTGTAGGCAATGGCTTGACGTTTGACTCGCCCATGTAAACGGCCTGCACCAGCAGTGTTGTTACTGAGTAAGTGATTAATTTGAGCGATTTCTGCTGCACCAAAAAGAACCTGTGCTTCTTCTCTTGCTTTGGTTGCAGCCACTGGTGATGTACTAATTCGCGTCACTTTGCCTGCATTTCCTAGCGCGGTATAAAGGCTCACTAATTCATGTAGGGTGAGTCCTGCCCCACCCAAGGCAATGGGTAAACCTTCTCCATGGCGTAATGGAATTTTGGCTTGAGCCAGTTTGCTTTTAAATCGTTCTGGGCCTAATTTATTTAACACTTTAACGGCAGGAATATTAAGAGAACGCTGTAATGCTTCACCAATGGTAATGTCGCCATAGAAACGGCGGCTTAGGTTTTGTGGTTGGTAGCCATTAATGTTAATGCGTTCATCTTTAATCATGCCATTAAGGTGAATAAGCCACTCACTGGCGGCTTGGGCATAGATAAAGGGTTTAAGTGTAGAACCTGGTGAGCGAATGGCTTGGCTGTAATCTACAG
>ENA-ORXF01000548-ORXF01000548.1-marine-metagenome-genome-assembly--contig:-NODE-548-length-26894-cov-9.274192_pt1 | contig 26894 bp, 38 predicted proteins | sample MGYA00237864_ERZ511476 | MGnify/ENA primary metagenome ERZ511476 (study PRJEB26306, sample SAMN06343908) | marine metagenome | isolation source: coastal waters | place: Atlantic Ocean: West Antarctic...
TCCTAGGGGTGATTGCATTCAATGCTATTATTCTGGGGTTGAAAACTTCGCAAACTGTCACGGAGACGATAGGTGGGCTGTTGAAAACACTCGGCACAATTTGCTTATCGATTTTTGTTATAGAAATTACCCTAAAATTGATCGCCTACCCTTACCGTTTTTTTACGAACGGCTGGAACCTCTTTGATTTCGTGATCGTTGGGATCGCATTTTTTCCAAGCGTTGGTGAGCTGTCTGTCTTACGCGCGTTTAGAATTTTGCGAGTACTGCGGGTTATCTCTATTTCACCATCACTGCGCACAGTGGTTGAAGGGTTGGTATCAGCATTGCCCGGTATGGGATCTGTTGTCGTCTTGATGAGCATCATTTTTTACGTCGGCGCAATTATCGCAACTAAACTGTTCGCTGATTGCCACCCCGAATACTTTTCATCCTTAGGCGCGTATGCGTATTCACTTTTTCAAATTATGACTTTGGAAAGTTGGTCGATGGGAAGCGTTCGCCCTGTCATGGAAATCCACCCATATGCATGGGCATTCTTTATACCTTTCATCCTCATAACTACGATTTCAGTTGTGAACTTATTGGTAGGTCTGATCGTAAATTCGATGCAAAAAGCATCAGAACGCGAAGCTGTGGATGAAACAGCGCTTCACCGTTAAGAACTAATGGCACGGCTATCGCGTATCGAAGCTCAGCTCGAGAAACTAGATGCCCAAAAGTAAAGACTTTGCCCGACTTAGCATTGTGAAAAACCTTTCAGTAGATTGCGCGTTCAAAATTCTCGTGCCACGGTTAACTTAAGTCTGACAAAGTGAGTTCTGCATGACAGATATTATCATAATCGGCGGCGGAATCGCAGGTATTTCAGCTGCAGCCCGAATTTTACCAGTTATAGATGAGAAATCACAACTCATTCAAAATATTGATGACAAAAATTTAAATGTAAGCCATGGTAATATTGAATTTAAAAATGTTTCCTTCCAATATAATGAAGAAGTAAAAGGATTGTTAAATGATGGTATACATAAGAGTACATCAAAGTTTACAGACTTACCAATTATACACACAGGATGTGATACATATGCAAGTATCTACCCTGAGTTTAAAGAGTTTAATATGCTTAAAACCGTTGACGAAGTTGTCGAGCACTTAATAAGTTTACTGCCAGAAGGCAAGTGGACAATGGACAACGGACAGGATATACATTTAATAATGACAGGCGGCGAGCCGTTGTTAGCATGGCAACGTCTGTATGTAGAATTATTTGAGCATCCTAAGATGAAGGATTTAAAGAATGTTACCTTTGAAACAAATACTACACAAAAGTTACACGACAATTTCAGAGATTATCTCTCCAATCAGGATAGGTTTACTGTTACTTGGAGTTGTTCCCCGAAACTCACTGTTAGTGGAGAATCTTGGGAAACTGCTATTAAGCCTGAAGTGGCTAGTGATTATCAATCTGTGGTCGGTAGCGATATGTATCTCAAGTTTGTTGTTGCTGACGAAATCGATATTTCAGAAGCCGGCAGAGCTGTTAGTGAGTACAGGAAAGCAGGTGTGGAATGTCCTGTATATCTCATGCCATTGGGTGGCAGGAGCGAAGAATATGTTCTCAATGTTCAAGAAGTCGCAAGACTCTGTATGGAAAGAGGATGGAGGTTTACACCCAGACTTCATATTAGCCTCTTCGGAAACGCCTGGGGAACCTAAAACTCCATTGGAGAAAGCAATGAAGGCTCCAATAGATTTAGATAAGTTAAGAAATAAGGGTCTGTAAGATGGATATAAATATCTAGATGCAATGGGAAGAATTTAAAAACATAGAGCGAGATCCTGAAGATAGGTTATGGGAATATGATGGCGATGGAACGCCAATATATAAAGTTGAATGTGGATTTGGTCTTAAAACTCTCTGGGATGGTGGATATGTCTATTGGAAGAAAAAATATGGGAGTGACTGGTATGACAAGTAAAGACGAAAACGAAATATTTTTTGCAGTTAAAGGACATTTAATTCCAAGTCACTGGAGTCGCAAAGACATAGACAGAACAGTTGATAGTTATATCAAAAGACTTTGGGGTAACTGTGAACGTTTACCTCGCAGTAGTGAAGCATTTGAAAAAGCCTGGGAAAAGGCAACACGTATACCATTTGGAACTTGTTAAGCATGAAAACTATCTGGATTAGACACAGCGAGAGCGAATACAATGCTGAAAACAAAATAACTGGACAACACGATCCTGAGTTGTCAGAATATGGGAAAATGCAATCAGACGCCTTAGCCAATATTTTAAAAACTAAGTACAATCATATAGAATCGATATATAGTAGTGATTTAAGACGTGCATGGAACACAGCAAGTATTATAAATGAACGTGCTAGATACGAATTAGATATACAAATTGAACCTAGATTACGAGAAAGAGACTTCGGAGAATGGTCAGGTAAAAAGAAAGATCAGATAGAAATATTAATAGGAAAAGAACAGTATAACAACATAAGATTAGAATATAATAATAAGACAAATGATGGCGAGAGTTTAAGAGATGTATGTGGCAGAATTGCAGGTTTCTTAAAAGATATTGAAGATAACAAAGGACCTATAATTATCCTATGTCATGCACATACAATAAGAGCCGCCGCTATTGTATTAAAAGTAACTACACCTGAAAATGTAAATAAATTTGAAGTTAAAAATGGAGAAGTATTCGAATGGGACTATTAGATGATGTTAAAAAAGCAATAGGATTAGGAACTGCCAAGAAGGTTGAAACTAAAAAGACTAAAGGTAAAAAAACACCTAAACAACTTGCTACTGATAAAGGTGAACCTTGGGTAAACGTTCTTAATATTGATTTAGATGCTGATAATCCAGGCAATGGTGCTTTTGAATTAGATTGGAATGAGCACTTTATTGCACGATTACACAAAGCAGGGTATAAAGATGACAATGAAAACGATATGGTTGATCGATGGTTTCAAAATATATGCAGACAGGTTGTATTAGAAACATACGAAAAAGACGAAGCGATGGTTACCAGAAACGATATGGGAAACGGAAGAACTGAATACAAATAGGAGAGACTAATAGCAGTAAAGATAAAATTCTTATGCAAAATTTAATAATTACTCGTTTCCCTCACGGCGCGGCTGGTAAATTCTTAAGCACTATATTACAAACTAGTAATAATGTGGATCACTGGAGCACAGTAGTCCAGCATCAAAAAAACATTAAGCAATATGTAAAAGAGACTACACTTGCATATTGTCATCGTGCATTTCCAAAAGATCATAACTTACATATGCAAAACGAACCGATGGTTCCGTATAGCACAGACTTGTATAGCAGTACTTTTGATCGAGGGCAAGACGTTACTTTTGATCAATATTGCGGACAAAACAATATTAGGTTTAAAGAATGTACAAAACAAAAACTACATGCAAACATTATCTTTAACAAGTCAAAGTTGCCAGTTTTTTGTAACAATGCAAAAGTTTTGACAGTACTACTTACTACTGAACAAGAACAAAATTGGGTTTATAAGGCACTATGGAGTAAGCACTTCATTGAAAATAAAGATACAATTATCTATTCACCAAGTAGTCCAATGCATTGTCATTTATCTACAGTTCCAAAACTTTTAGAATACAAACCTGAGTTTTGTTTTGATATAAGTAGAAAACAAGAGTTATATAAAGAGTATATTCTAAATAATAAAACAGTTATGCAATACAAACAACCGCATGATTTATTCAATAATAATGTTAACAATATGTTTTTTAATATCAGTGACTTGTTTGATGTTGATCTGTTTATTGCAACAATGGAAAAAGTTTTTGACAAATTTGATCTAGGAATTCTTAATTACGTATTAGTATCAGAGATGTATCAATTGTGGTGGAGCAGACAGAGTAGTTTTAGTAAATGATTTATTTTGGAAAATTAAGTGACACTCAAATGCATACCTTTACTGAGGAAGAGTTTAAAAACTTTGCAAAGTCCTACCCTAACGTAGACTTGTTTGTAGTCGGCCTCACTGAGATAGAAAAAGTAAAAGACAGGATTGAAAGTAATCAAGTTGTAATCTATTATGCAGATATCCCTCCGTATAGTGGACTAGACGTATTTTTTAAACTATTTAATAGTCATCCAGAAAAGACTTTTCTGGTGCTTACTAATTGTCCTGGATGGAAAGATGTTGCACAATGGCCTCTAAACGTGCAATGGATCTGGTATAATTTCTCAGTGCATACACATGATCCCAATGACCATATTGGCGAGTATCGCAACCTTGACTGTTTAATTAATAAAAATTTTGATAGCACAAAGATAGGTATAAGTTTAAACCGTTTGCCAAGATCACATCGTTTATGTTTGTTAAGTTATATGTTAGGCATTGGCTTAGACGAACATTGTGTTATTACTGCTCCGTTACTGAAATGGCATTTATCTCTAAACGACTTTAATTTTGATATTATGAATTCAGTCTCATGGGACTTTGATAAACATGAAAATTTTAAAACAGTTATGTCACAAGGTTGGGAGAGGGCTAAACAGTCAGATGGCCTTTTTCCTGTTACAAAAGATGCATATCCCCCATATGATGATCTAGAGCCAAACCAATCAGTATTTGATAATCCGGCTAATTATGTCAATAATCTCATGCCTTTTTATAAAAACAGCTTTGTTGAATATATAATGTTTAGTATATACGACTATGCAATTCCGTGGATATGTGAAAAGATATTACACAGTCAATTGGCTTGCAATTTTCCTATTTTTGTTGCTGGCAAAGGCACAGTAGAATGGCTTCGTACTCATGAATTTGATGTATTTGATGATATAATCAATCATGCATATGACCTTGAAGACGATCCAGTATTGCGTATGCAAAAGTTAGTCGATGATAATCGTGATTTGCTACAACATCAAAAACACACTAAGGATTTATGGATCAAACACCATCACAGATTTAGATATAACGTTGATTGGCATATTACAAACTCAGATAACACTTTTAAACTAGGCAAAAATTTACTAAATGAATGGATTATAACTTAATATTGTATCAGACTCTTGTAGAAAAGATAACATTCACTTAAATATACGAAAGGAATAAAACAATGGCAGCTAAAAAAAATAAAGATTCTAAAGCATGGATGATACCAGAAGGTGAAAAAAGAGAAAACGCCAGTTATCATTATCTTGCAAGGAAAAGTACCTCAATGATACAAGGAGGTAAAAAAATCCGTGAAAAGACATATCATCCTAAGTTAAGGAAGCATGTTTGGTTCCTAGAAACTAAAATGCCTAGTCATAGCAAATAGTATGGTAGATATAGACCCACAAGTTAGATATATTTTAACTAAAGAACACGGCAGACAAATGGATACTGTTGAACTTATTGCCAGTGAAAACTTTGCAAGTGAAGCAGTAATGGAATTGTGTGGTAGTGTTTTTACCAACAAGTATGCAGAAGGTTATCCAGGCAAACGTTACTACAACGGTTGTGAGAACATGGATTTAATCGAACAACTATCAATAGATACAGTTTGTAAACTGTACGGATGTAACTATGCTAATGTACAACCACACAGTGGTGTTAATGCAAACACCGCAGTATATCAAGCATTTATGAAACCTGGCGATACACTAGTAGGCATGGACTTAGCAAGTGGCGGACATTTAAGTCACGGTGCACCTCCTACACTAAGTGGTAAGATTTATAATGCATACACATATGGTGTTGATGCAAGTGGTTACATTAATTACGATTATGTAAAAGAACTTGTACAACAAGTAGAACCTGCGGTTCTTGTTGCAGGTGCTAGTGCTTATCCAAGACAAATCGATTGGAAAGCATTTAGAGAAATTGCAGACCTAGTAGGTGCAAAACTAGTCGTTGACATGGCACATTACAGTGGATTAATTGCTGGCAGTGCATATCAAAGTCCGTTTGAATATGCAGACGTAGTTACAAGTACAACACACAAGACATTACGTGGTCCTAGAGGTGGAATGATATTATGGAACGACCCAAAGTATACTAGAAAGATTAATAGTGCAATCTTCCCGGGTACACAAGGCGGACCATTAATGAACATCATTGCCGCAAAGGCACAATGTTTCTTAGAAGCAAGTACACCAGAGTTTCAGATTTATGCACATCAAATAGTAGACAACGCAGAAGCAATGTGTGAAGTGTTTAAGAAACGTAGATTTAAAATACAAACAGATGGAACTGACAGTCACATTATATTAATGGATCTGAGCGAAAGCAAGTATAGTGGTAGAGAAGCTGCAGATAAATTAGAAGCAAATGGTATAACTGTTAACAAAAACGGAATACCAAATGATCCACGTAACTTTGTAGAAACATCAGGTATACGTATAGGCACTGCGGCAGAGACTACAAGAGGTCTTAAAGAAGAAGACTTTGAAAAGATTGCACATAAAATTTGCCAATTATTAGATGACTAGGAATGATAGATATTGCAATTTATGTGATTAGCAGTACAAGTTTGCTTGTACTTTCTTGGTGCCTACTATTTTTACTATGGGATAACTACAAGGAACGTCAATGGCGTAAAAGAAATCCAGATGAATGGATACGTCTAGAAGGACTACGACGAGGGTTTTATAAGAGAAACAAATGGGACGATGAATGAGAGGATTTAATAAATGTACTTAGACGATAGTATTCCAGCAAGTAAAAAGAAAGTTAGATTCTATGATACTTTATGTTAACGGCGATAGCAATAGTGCTGGTGCTGAAATATTAAAAGATTATTGTTTTGCTGGAGATGACCCTACAATATGTGATACAGACAGAAGACCTCATCCAGAAGTAATACATAAAACATATGGCGCTAAATTAGCCAAATATCTGAATGCAACCTTGGTATTAGAGGCTGAAAGTGCAAGTAGTAATGCAAGAATATTGAGAACTACAAAAAACTTTTTAGAAAACACTAAAGCAAAGCCTTTTATCGTAATAGGTTGGACGACTTGGGACAGAGAAGAATGGCCCTACAAAGAAGAATGGCTTCAAATTACTGCAAGTGGTACAGACAGTGTTCCTGAGGAACTTAAAGAAAAATATAAACAATGGGTAATCGATCAAACTCCAGAGGAATTTAGAACTAAAAGACTTTATTGGACTAATCTTATAAACCAATTTAGTAACGAACTTAATCAACAACATATTAAGCACTTGTTTTTTCATATAGACGAGTACACAAAGTATCTAACTAAACAAGGCTGTAAAACTGTGAATAACGGTTACCATTTTGGAGAAGACGGACACGATGCGTGGTATAACTTTTTACTTGAACGATTGACTTCTACCCAAGAACATAGTACAATTAAGACTAATTAATAAACTTTAGAGGTAGTTTTGAAAACATACTTATTAGTAGACAGTTTAAATACATTCTTTCGAGCAAGACACGCCGCACACAGAGGAATGGATACATGGACTAAATTAGGTTTTGCTATTCATGTAACAATGAGTGCAATTAATAAAGCATGGCGAATTAGTGGTGCAGATCATGTAGTGTTTGCATTCGAAGGTCGTAGTTGGCGTAAGGATTTTTATACTCCGTATAAAGCAAATCGTAAGGCAGCCAGACAGGCTCTTAATGAAACAGACAAAGAAGAAGACGAACTGTTTTATGAAGCCTACGATGAATTAACTAAGTTCTTAACTGCAAATGCGAATTGTAGTACTCTACAATGTGATATAGCAGAAGCAGATGATATTATCGCTAGATTTATCCATATGCATCCTAATGATAAACATGTTATTGTAAGTAGCGACAGCGACTTTGTACAACTCGTTAACACACATGTAAAGCAGTATAACGGTATTACTAACCATATGATTACATTAGACGGGTATTTCGATGATTACGGTAAGCCTGTTAAAGATAAAAAGACTGGAGAGCATAAGCAAACTCCTGCACCAGAGTATCAACTATTTAAAAAATGTATGCGAGGAGATCCAACTGATAATATCTTTAGTGCATTTCCTGGCGTTAGAGAAAAAGGAACACAGAAGAAAGTTGGTCTTATAGAGGCATACGAAGATCGAAATAGTAAAGGCTTTAATTGGAATAATATGATGTTACAACGATGGACAGATCACAATGGTCAAGAACATCGTGTACTCGATGATTATAATAGAAATGTTACACTAGTAGATTTAACTGCTCAACCTGAAGAACTAAAGACATATATAGATAGTACAATGAAAGAACAGATGGTTACTAAAAATAACAGTATGGTAGGTGCAAAATTCTTAAAGTTCTGTGGAAAATATGAACTTAAACGTATAGCAGAAGAGGCTACAAAATATGCAGAATGGTTACAACGAGGATATGTTAATGAATTTACAGGCTAAATCAATTATTGACGATAAGTTTTGGATAATAGAACGTAACGGTGAAAAAATTGGCACACTACGTCAAGGCACTGAACTAATACTTACGGTTAACAAAAAACCATTTAAGTTTAAAGATATGTCTGCACTAGTAAACAAAGCAGATATAGAGTTTATTACTAGCAAACAACTTGCCGTAACAGAAGAGTCAGAAGAATACAATGTACACGGATGGCCATGCAAAACAAAGCCGTTAAACGATATATATGATCTAAAACGTAAGTTGCCGTTATATACTAAAACTAAAAATAGTAATGCATTCTATTGTGCAGGGTACTATGTAATCAAGTTTGAACATGGTTGGGTTAGAAGTTACTGTCCTAAATTATTCACACTTGCTAATAATGAATACAAAGGACCATTTAAAACTAAGTTCGAGATGCAGGAGCAGTTGAGAAAATCGTAATGCCTAATTTTCCTAATCTACAAAAATTTGCTACTAAAGCCACTATGGGAAATAGTCCTAGTATCGATGTTACTAGAACTGAAGCACAACACATAGCATTAGAATATCAAAAGTTACTTGCTTATACAATAGAACTACAAGGCAAAGTAATACAACTACAACAAGAAATTAACACACCTACACAAGTAGATGTAGTGAGCAATGACTTTTAACTTACAAGAAATGAAATCTACTTTAACTATGGATAAAAAAATAGTTTTAGGATTTAAGCAACAATCAGGACATAGTGATACTTTACATACACTTCATAATGCAGAATCTGGTTGGCCAATTAGAACGCCTGTTGCTCCAGCATTTATATGGTTACAAGAGGAGTTAACATATAAAAACGGTGTAATAGTAGAACTAGAAAAGTATATTGACCACTACGGTAAAGACATAGATAAGATTATATTCTGTGTTTGGCATAATAACTTAAACAAGTTATATCCGAAACTAAACTTTGTATACTATCCAAGGTATCTTTATTATCATAGTTTAGATGCACAAAAACTTTCAGTTAAAGATTACTTTCCATTTAAAACAAAAAAAGATTTTGTGTTCCTTTGTTTGAATATGAACAAGAGACCTCACCGAGACAAAACAGTAAGTCTATTAGAAAAAATGCCTAGTAGACTAATAAGTTATAAGGCTCGTAATTGGAACATCTTCGAACACGACGACTGGACAATACAAGAGTATAACAGTGATCCGCGTTACAACAAGTCAGAGATGGATGTAAAATTAGAAACTAATAATCTAATAAACTTACATCCTGTTTATAATCGTTGCCAGTTTAGTGTAGTTACTGAAACTAGAGTTGACTTGCCTTTTGACTTCATAACAGAAAAGACAACACATTGCTTTCTTGCACTGCATCCTGCACTATATGTAAGTAATAAAGGACACGTGAAGATGCTTAGAGATTATGGATTTGATGTATTCGATGACATATTTGATAATAGTTATGATAACGTAGAAAATAACAGAATAGAATATATGATAGAAAGTAACAAAACGGTATTAGAAAAAGGCATTCCAAACTATAGTAATCTAAAGGAAAGATTATTAAAAAATAGAGAACACTTCCTTAACCCTGAGTGTCTCATGTTTAAAATTATATAAATACAATAACAGTAAAAGGAATTAGATATGCAAAACCCACATATGATTGATGTAGTTAAGAAACTTGATAATCTTAGAGAGATGTCCCCCGACAGCTTAAATAGCCAAATTGACAATATCGGAAATCATATTGCTCATGTTAGACGAGAAGTTGCAGACTTAGAACGGATGGACACTGCTGGCGGTGGTGACATTGATGAACTTGAAGATAATATTAGTGAAATATTTATGTTACTAGATAGATTAGATATGGCATTAGACAAGGCTACACAGGCATTGCCACGTACTATGACAGACTCAAAAGATAATATTGAAGACTAAATACTAGTGTAAAAGAATTCGCAAGTTGGGAGAAGGCGCCAACATGTACGTCCAGGTTTAAATGTCCGGGCGTTTTTTTTGACTATTTTTTGTATCCATTTAAAAAACGTTCAAAGTCTTTGTTATGCATTACCAACCAAAAATATGTTTGTTCAGAGAATATAATAATCTTAGGCCATCTTCCTGTCACAATGTAATACGGACAGTTCATAAATCTATCAAGTTCTAAAAGAAATTTATGTGAGACATTTACTTGTCTAATATCAACACTCCAATTTTCTATTTCGAGTGTCTTATTAACAAAATGGTATCCGTTCTCATTTAACCTTAGTCCACCAGTTTCTCTAATATTTTGCCAAAAATATTGATACTGTTCGTCTGTTGGTACCTCTAATTTACCATGTTTAACAAATGCATTAGTGTACTGTTTTTTGGTTACGGATATATCTGTTCACCTTTTTTTAGAAGTTCGACAGTAAAATCAGTACAGTTAAACTTCTTATTAAGTTTCTTAGCAAGGTTAATTGCATGTCCACTATTACTAAAACTTACCTTTTTATACTTAGGTCCAGGGTAACTAACTAACATGTTTTGAGTTTTTAGATTAATTGCTCTGCCTTGGTAGTATACACTCCAAATACCAGCACTAGCCAGTATTTGCTCAGTCTTATAAGTTTCTTTATCTATCTTCTCTAATAATATCTCTGGCTTTGGTCGACTCATATGTAATACTCCATTGTAATATTATTTATCAATTATAACAGTATATAATTATAACTTTAGGTTGACAGAAACGTATATCGTGCTATAACTAAACTATGAAAAAGAAACAAATACATTTTATAGGATTTAGAGGATACGAATATGTATCAGCAGTACGAGTATGGGGTATACCAGATTTCATCCATCCTGTACATGACAGACGTGCATACATTGAAATTGATAAGGAGAACGATATACTAATCTTTGCTAATAAAGAAAGTGAAGATACGATTAGTAATTACAGAAGAGAGTATGAAGATATGAAAAAGGTTGACGTATCTTAAATCTGTGTTATATTTAACTATAGTTAGAAACAAGGGAGAGAACTAAATGAGTGAAGCAATTAATACAAGAACTGTTACATTAGCAGAAGCAGAAAGTAGAATTGTTCGTGCTTTTAAAAATAAACGTCCTGTGTTTTTGTGGGGTTTGCCAGGTGTTGGTAAGTCAGAGTTAATGCAAGGTGTCGCTAATAAACAAACATTAGGCAAGACACATTTAATTGATGTTCGTGTTGCACTTATGGAACCTACTGATTTAAGAGGTATGCCGTACTTAGATAAAGAATCTAATTTAATGAAATGGGCACCTCCTGTAGATCTTCCTTCACAAGAACTTGCTTCTCAATATGATACAGTAATACTGTTCTTAGATGAGATGAATAGTGCGGCTCCAGCAGTACAAGCCGCTGGTTATCAGTTAACTCTAAATAGACGTATTGGTCAATATGTGTTGCCTGATAATGTTGTAATTGTTGCCGCTGGTAATAGAGAGTCAGATAAAGGTGTTACTTATAGAATGCCTACTCCGTTAGCAAACAGATTTGTACACTTAGAAGTTCGTGTAGACTTTGATAGTTGGTTAAACTGGGCAGTAGAGAATAAGCAACATGAAGATGTTGTTGGTTATATATCTTTTGCTAAACAAGACTTATGTGACTTTGATCCTCGCACAAGTGGTAGAAGTTTTGCTACTCCTAGAAGTTGGAGTTATGTGAGTGATTTCTTAAATGATGAAACTGCTAGTAATGCAGAACTAACTGACTTGATATCAGGTTGTGTTGGAGAAGGTGTTGCTATTAAGTTTATGGCGCATCGTAAGATTGCTAAAGATATGCCAAAGCCTGCTGAGATACTTGCTGGTAAGGTTAAAGAACTTAAGATTAAAGAAATATCTGCTCAGTATGCTCTTACAATTGGTATGTGTTACGAACTTAAAGATGCATATAACGACTTTGGTAAGAAAGATTCTGAGAAGTGGCACAAGATGGCAGATAACTTCTTTAGATTTATGATGGATCATTTCCCAACTGAAATGACTGTAATGGGTGCCAGAACTGCTATTACAAACTACAACCTTCCTTTCCAACCTAATAAACTTGCTCACTTTAAAGAGTTCTTTGATAGGTTTGGAAAATATGTCGTTAAAGCAATGGAGAGTTAAAAATGGCTTTTATTAGAGAAAAAATTACGTTAAATGAAGATTTCAATGCTTGGTGGAGATTGCCTAAGTATAGAAAAAAGGATATCGAAAGTAGAGAACTATTTGGCGATGTAAAAGTTAAACAACGACACGGTAGTAACTACGGATGGCCCGGGTCTGATAAAGATGTTATGTATTGGGTAGAACTACATAACGGATATGCAGTTGGCTTCCGTGAACCTAGAGGTCCTAGTGGTACTAGACGTGCTAAATTTTGTGAATTTCCATATGCTAAACTTGAGGAGATATAAAGGTTGACGTATTCTAATAATATGTTATTATTAGTTATAGTTAGAAATAAGGGAGAGAAGTAAATGAACCTATCTAAATTTAAAGCATCAATATCTGGTGCAACAACCGAGCATGTTAAAAGAACTGCAACTAATTTATCTACTAGGATAAATGAAGAGAAGAAGTTAGGAAATAAAATTTTACTAACTGAAAGAGTCAATATATGTAAAGAAGTCCTTAATAAAAGGATATCAAAATAACCAAAACCCTAGGGCGAGTATGCCTGCAAACGGAGAAAAAAAATGAAGACTCAAGCACAGAAGATAAACGATTTATATGAAGTTGCAGAAAGTAACTTTGTAACCCTTCAAGAAAGATTAGAAAAGGCAATATTAAAAGCACCTTTCTTTCGTTCCCAATTAGAAGCAGTAGTAGACGAATTTAAACGTAGAAACTGTAGTCCTCCAGCAGTACGTGGATGGACAAAATTCTCAGATATTAATATATGTCAATCTATACAAGTTAGCATGAATGCTATCTTAATAGATGAAACTATGCAACGTGAACTTAACATGCGTCATATTTTAAGTATTCTTACTAAGTTTAGTGAAAGTATGGTTATGGCAATACAAGTTTATAGAGACCCTAATAAACCAGATAACTATATTGCCTGGGACGGTCAGCATACTATTATTGCTTTATATATAATACTTACAAAAGTATTTGGTGAAAGAGCTGCAAGTACAATGGTTCCTGTAGTTGTATACAGTTCTCAACAGAAGTTAGAAATTAGACGTAACTTTATTTTACTTAACGGTGATGCAAAGGAAACATTAGACTTTATTGATACCTATAAGCAAATGGTATACGGTGTAAAGGTAGATGGTGCTGATTATTCAGACTGGGTAGATACTGCAACAAAAAATGATTACTTACGTGATGCAGGTCTATTTGCCACACATGCAAAATTTGGTGATGAAGACGAGCCCGGCGCATTTACATTGTTGGCTGATACACTAATGAGTAAAACTTTAAAAACTAGAAAGCATCCTGAAGTTACTAGAATGTTTTGTCAGTATTGGGCATACTTAAATCAAAGTAGAGCCGTACGTGCTAAGGAGGCTAGACAATTATTTGAATACTTTAACTTATGTTTTGAGCAAAAGATCACAGTAGATAATGAGTACTTACTTAAAATGGTAGCATTTACTAAAGAGTTCTTTGATGCAAACTTCGGTGAAGATGGTGTGTTCTGGGGTAAAGTAAAAGATTCATATACACGTTGGTATGAACATGCTAACCCAGAAAGTTATGCAGAATTTGGACTTAAAGGCTTTACTACAGAAATGAGAACAGGCGTTCCATTCCTAATAGCACAGATGAATAAGTCTACAACACTTAAAACTCCAAAGTATGCTCCGAACAATGGCTTTACAGTTTCAGCAAAGGACTTGTGGAACTAATGGTACAGTTTAGAGATCCAAGTAAGGACAAATTAAAAACTAATAGTGTACTGCGAGAGCAGTACACTTTAGGTAAAAGTTGTATGTTAGCAGACTGCGATAAAGAACTTAGTCACTTTGATGGTCCAGGTTCTAATGTACTTTGTAGAGAACATCAACTCCAGTGTGCAGAATATGGAGGTATGGGGAGACCAGAAAGACCACATACATTTTATAGAAACTGGATATGTACTAAATGTAATTACGATCCTAGAGACGATGACTTAAGGTTTGGACACGTCGAAGATGAATACAAAAAAATAAAAGCCATGCGATATGTTATGCATGGTGACCATATAATCTTAAAAAGCCACGGCGGAGCAGATTCTAAAGACAATATTAACAGTTTATGTGTGCTCTGCCATAGTGCTAAAACAGCCATTGAAGAAGATTTCCTGGGCACAAGAAAGGTTGACAGATCCTAATACTATGTTATTATTAATTATAGTTAGAAACTAGGAGATATTATGTTTTATAAATTTACATTTTTGCAAACAGTTGAATTAAATGAGATTATAAGAAAAGTACAAAGTAAAAATACTGACCCTTGTACTACAGATGCTGATATACGTTTTTTTGAAACACAAGATTATGTTGCAAAAAACAATGTTAAGGAGAATATATAAAATGGCTAAAAAAGGCACAAGTGCAAATACAAAAGATATCGAACTTCCTGTAGGTTTTGAAACTGTGCCTGCTGAAGATGCAGAAGCAAGAGAGGTGCTAACAACTGCTAGGGTTGCATTGTTATTAAAAGCAGCATTTTTTGGCAACATGGCTACTAGACTTCCGTTAGTTAATGCTGATGCATGGTTGGCTACTGCGGCTACTGATGGAAGATATTTTTATTACAATAGTAGATTTATTCTTATGCTTAAACCTAAAGAAGTTGAATTTCTTTTTGGACATGAAGTATTACATAATGTATACGATCATTTGGGTCGTAGTCGTGCTAATAAACATCATGCACAACTTGCAAACATTGCCGCTGACTATTGTGTTAATAGAGACTTAAAGTTTGCTAGAATTGGTATAATGATTACTACAGTTCCTGCACTATATGATCCTAAGTATGATGGATATAGTATGGAAGAAGTATATGACGAGTTATACGAAAAAGCAGATAAGATTGATATCGATCAACTTACAGATATGTTATTAGACGAACATTTAGATGGTGAAGAAGGTGATGGAGATGGGCAACCACAAGAAGACGAGAATGGTAACCTAGTTTCAAAGTCTAAACCTAACTATAGTGAAGAAGAAAAGAAGAAAATTAGAGATGAGATTAAGGAAGGTTTAATTAATAGTGCTAAACAAGCAGGCCCTGCTGGTAATATGCCAGCAAGTGTTGAGAGAATTATTAAAGACTTAACAGAGCCTAAGATGGACTGGAGAGAGTTACTTTCTACAAGTATCCAAAGTACAATTAAAAGTGACTATAGTTTTATGAAAAGAAGCCGTAAAGGATGGGGTAGTGACTTTATGTTACCAGGTATGGTTCCTGAGAATACTATTGACATTGCAGTTAGTGTTGATATGAGTGGTAGTATTACTACTGATATGGCTAGTGAGATGTTTAGTGAAATCAAAGGTATTATGGAACAGTTCTCAGATTTTAAAATTAAACTATGGTGCTTCGATACTAGTGTTTACGGATATGCAGAATTTGATAATAGTAATATAGATGATATCCTAACTTACGAACCTAAAGGTGGAGGCGGAACAGACTTCATGTGTAATTGGGATTTCATGAAAGAAAATGATATACAACCTGAAAGATTTGTAATGTTTACTGATGGTTACCCATATAACTCATGGGGTGATGAGAATTACTGTGATACAGTATTCGTAATACACGGAACTGATAAAATTAAGCCACCGTTTGGTAATTGGGCTTATTATCAGTTCTCAGAACACAAACAAGCGGCATAATATAATAAATAATAATGAGGAAAGTGCAATGAATTTTAAATTGATATATAGTACTTTCTTAGTTTTAATATTTGCTGTAATATCTAGCATATCGTTATCACAAGAAAGTAGTAAAAAAACTACAAAGTTTATGTGGGCTAATAAACCTATACAGTGTTTTACACAAAAAGACTTAATAGGCGTTATGTCTGAGGATAACTTTAAAGAAGTTTCGCCTATATTTGGTGGAAACGGTGTTACTATGTTAGCAGACCCTGCAAGTAACGAATTATCAAGTAGAGGTGCAGTTGCATATCTTTTTGCTAATGCAAAAGATCAAAGATGGGTTCTCATAGAAATTTTGCCATCCCCAAACGAAACATTACCTAATGCTTGTATATTAATGAAGGGGCAAGGGGTAGTCTTTGACAAAAACGAACTAATCAAAATATTAACTCCTTGATAACCTAATATATAAATAATAGTAGCATATAATAAACAAAATGCTTGACAAACATCATTAAACTCATATATAATTATAATTATAATAAGACTTAAATTTAAAAGGAGATTTATCTATGTCTAACGAAGAAACTATCGAAACTACCGCAGAAGACGGTTCAACAACTGAGACCCCCGTTGAAGCACCTGCGTCGATTCCAACAGCTATAAGTATACAAGATGTAAACGTAATGGCTACTATAATCGAAGCAACTAGTCAAAGAGGTGCTATTAAAGCAGGCGAAATGCAAGTAGTAGGCACTCTTTATAGTAAAATAATCACTTTCCTTTCAGAGAGTGGATTTGAAAGACGTAAAACAGAAGCTGCTGGCACTGCAACTGCAGAAGATGCACCTGCTGAACAAGAAACTGCTGAAGAAGCAACAGGAGAATAAAATGATAAAACATGTAGGTAAACACAACGATAAGAATGTGGTTATTGCGTTTAGAGAAGTTCCAGGCGAAGAGCATATGTCTCTTGTAATTTATCCTGACAACTTACCTCAAATTTGGCATAATAAACTATTCAGTTGTATTCAAAGTACAGAAGGCCAAGCCGCAAGTAATCTAGCAGATGCAATGCATAAATCAATAGATGCAGATGACGTAAACTTACTAGGAAAATGCCATAAAGAAAAATGGATGAAAAAAGTAAGATCTCAGGACGTAGTGTTAAGACCTGGTAAAGGTTCTGGAGCAAGACTTAATGAGATTAACGATATCATTCGTAACTTAGAAGCAGGTAACGAAGCAGCCGCTAAAATGGCAAAGATTGATGCTACTACTGGTTTAAAAGACCCTGCTAATCAAGCAAAAGGCGAAGCAGCCGCAGATGCAGTAAGAGCAAGTTCACCAACTGCTACTGATGGCGTACTATCTGATGCAGATATTGCTAGTAACTTAATTAAGCAAGCAGAAACAATGCAAGCACAAGTAAAAACACTATCTGATGAGATTACAAGACTCACTGAAGAGGCAGTTACACTTAATCCAGGACTGGCTCCTAAAAAACGTCCAGGTAGACCTAAGAAGAGTACTACTTTAGGTGATGTATCAGTAACACATGATGCAATGTTATCTAAAGAAACAGCTTCTTAATGGATGTATCTTTAGTAAGTTACAGTCAGTCTGCTCCTGAGTTTCTACAAAAGCATGAGTTACAAGACTCTAACATTCAAGACTTAATTGCCTTTTGTGCTAGAGTTAGTAACCCTGCTAACCAAATGAATAGTGAAACTAGTGAGAAACTTATTAAATATCTAATAAAGCATTATCATTGGTCACCATTAGAGATGGTTAGTGCTTGTTTAGAGATTCAAACAACTCGTGATATCGCACACCAGATTGTTAGGCATAGAAGTTTTGCCTTCCAAGAGTTTAGCCAAAGATATGCTAAACCTGACGCACAAGGTGAGATGTTTGAGTACAGTGAAGCAAGATTACAAGACTTAAAGAATAGACAAAACAGTGTCGAAGTTGAAGACGAAGCATTACAACTTTGGTGGAATCAGCAACAACGTTCTATTGCAACTGAATCTAAGAAGATTTATGATCAAGCAATCGAAAAAGGAATTGCTAAAGAACAGGCTCGCAAAGTATTGCCTGAAGGTATTACAAAAACAACACTATACATGAATGGTACATTACGTTCTTGGATACACTATATCGAATTGCGTGGAGCAAACGGTACACAAAAAGAACATATGGAAATTGCTCATGCATGTGCTAAAGTAATAGCAAATATATTTCCATTAGCAGAAGATATACTTTAATAATTGGAGACTAACATGTCAGAATACGATGATGAACAAGATGAAAAAGGCAAGATAGAAATTGCATTAAGAGTATTAGGAAACGAACTAGTTGCTCTTAAAATGGAAGTAGACGACTTTAAAATGAAATGGTTAATATACGGTGTAGTAACTATTGTAGCACTTGCATGGGCAGGTGGAACATTTGGACCAGCACTAGTTGAAATGGTTAGCAATAGCACATCTTAAATAAAACATTGGAGACTAACATGCCAGTATATGTAGATCACGTACTCAGAGGCGCAGGAATGAGTTCAAGAAATGAACTCATTATATATGCCACTAAATTAGCAAGAACAAAGAACATCACTGCTACAAAAGCATTAATGATGCTACAAGAAGGAAGTGTAGATATAGAAGAACTAAAAAATTCTTGTATCTCTAATTACCAAGAAACAATACCTATCGACGAAAAAACAGATGAAAATCCGTCTACATAATCTGGATAGACAGTATCGAGAACTAGAAACAAGTTTAATCATAGCAAATACAAGTGCGTTAAGTTCTGGCAAAATGATGCTAGGCGACTACACATTAGCCTTTGAAGAAAGAATAGCCAAAGTTGCAGGAGCAAAATATTGTGTTACTGTAGGGAGTGGCAGTGATGCATTACAACTAGGACTAGTTGCCTGTGGTGTAATGGAAACAACAATACCAGCACAAACATATATCGCAACACAAAATAGTGTACTTAGAGCAGGCGCAATATGTCATTACGCAGATGTGATGCCTAACGGATTAATTGATTGGAATACTATAAAAACTCGTGATGTAGTATGGGTAGGGTTATTTGGAAACTTAGAAACACTGCCTAAAGATATCAATATATACGAAGATGGTGCTCAACATTTTGGACACAGGCTTCAAGGAATATTTGCTAGTTATAGTTTTGATCCTACTAAATCTTTACCTAACTATGGCAATGGTGGAGCAATAGTAACTAACGACAAAAGAATTGCTGACACCGTAAGAAACATAAGACGTCATGGCACCACTGAGGATTTCACTGGCGGGCATAGTCTTATGAGTGAACGTGAATGTTCTGAAATGTTAATTAAGTTAGATCATTTTCCATTCTGGCAAGAACGCAGACAAGAACTTGCACATGATTATATAGGTCAACTAAACGAAATAGAAGGATTAGATATAGTAACTAATCCTGATAGTCTTGTAAGTAAAATGGTAATTAGTACTCCGTTACGTCCTGAATTAGAATACTGGTTGTTTCAAAGAGGCATAGAAACTAAAAGAGTTTACGAGCAAGCATTGGCTTATAAGCCTGGTGCGATATATAACTGTAATACACAACTAAGTATTCCGTGTGATCCTCATACAACTGACGAGGAATTGTTAGAGATTATACTTTGTATCAAAGAATTCTTTACAGAATTTCCATTCGAAAGTTAATTGTAAATCTTTTTTACTAGCAACAAACTCAACTGCATCAGTTGCGCCTTTTATACTCCATTCTCCAAACTCACCATTACCGACTGTACTCCAAGTTTTTAATCGGTAACGACTTTCAATATCTTGTTGTACTGCTAGTTTAACACATTCACGAAACGAAGTCCTCCATGTAGAATATGCATCTGTGTTGTAATCAGCAGTGCTTCCTGTGATTGGGATAACTCCATGAGGCATACTTAATGTAAAGTCTAACCCCCATTTGTTTTGATCTAATACTAACTGTTTATGATAAGCAATAATACCCATATGTCCATATTCTAATCCTGTTACAGGATTTTTAGCATGCCATATCCAATTCTTTGGTCCTTGTAGCCAATCAGGTTGCCAGTTAAAATTAAAATCTTCGTTTACAATACATTTTGCAAATACATTAATAAACCACGGAGTCTCACTTATGTCTGCACATGCTTTATATGCATTGGCTCTGCCATTTATTCCATCGATTCGTTTTGCTCTAGGACAAAGACCCTTCAGTTTAAACCAGTTTAAATCGGCGTTTTTCTCTCCGTTACTTAAATACACAACATCTAGTGGTTTTTCTGGTATATTATGGGTGTTATGACGCAATATGTAGGGGTAGTCATAGAATTGTGTAGAAAAGTACTGTTTTACGTCTCTGGGTACCAAAGTAACACTTCCGCTGTGCGTAAAGACTTCTAAATTACGGTTTTTCCATAAATTAGGATCATAATGTATATTTGTATCTGTGTGCTTAATCCATGCATAAGGAGTATCAATGTTATCTATCGATTGTACAGTAGGCCATGGTTTTCTTTGCAAACCGTCTGCATGCCAGTTAATATGCTCATACCACTCTAACAATTTTAGGCCCGTGCTTTGACGTTTAAATGCGTCTACGGGTATAAGAAAAGTATCACCATACTGTTGATCTCCACTTGCCCAACAATGTATCTGATATGCTTCCCAGGGTTTAGGTTGCCATGTAAAGTCAAAATTAGTATAATCGCATAAATCGCACACTACCCACACATACTCAGTTTTAGCACGGTTGACACAACGTTTGATAGTATCTAAATGTGTTCCGTTGTATCGAGTATATTGTGTATGGGCAGGTAACTCTACTTTAGAGTCTGTCATCTGCATACAAAAAATATCAAACATAATTAACTATTAATACCATCCCATAACAAGTTTAGTTTCTTCTGGAACCATGTCCATTGTAAATGCAGGGTCAAACACCAATTCTCTTTTGCAAAATGTTACACCTGGTGTGGTTGTAATTGCATTTTCAACATTGGCACATATCTCATCAGCAAAAGGACACATCATACTTGTAAGTGTATGCTCACAATAGACTGCTCCGTCTTCTGTTACTATAATTTTATATATTAATCCCAAGTCGTATACATTTACACTTGGCATCTCAGGATCAAAAACATTCTGTAACGCCTGTATTACGTCTTGTCTTAGGCTTTCTGTACGTTCTTTATCTAATGGGTACTGCATGTGGATACCTCTCTAACTGCATACTCTTACTCCGTATTTCTTTTCGAATCTATTAGCATCTGCTCTGTCATTGACCATAGGTTCTCTTCTAATGTTTAGACTAGTATTTACTAACATAGGACAATCTGTTAACACATACCACATCTCTAGTAATTCTCTAGCACCTGTTTTATCATTCCTGCCAACCGTTTGTACACGACTAGAACCATCTACATGAACAATAGCAGGAAATTTATCTGGGTGCATACACAGGTATGTGTTTTGCATATAAGGACTTGTTTTATACTGAGGCATATCAAAATATTCGTGTGCATGTTCTTCTAAAATCATAGGAGCAAACGGTCTAAACTTTTGCCTACGTTTGATTTCATTTACTCTATCTTTAATCTCAGGACCTCTTGGATCTGCCAATAAACTTCTATTTCCTAATGCTCTAGGACCAAACTCTGCTCGACCACTAGCGACCCCAACAATTTTATTTTTTTGTAGTTCACTACATATCTCTTCCGATGGATAAATGCCAGGAATGTCTGTGCCTAAGTAAGGTCCTTTCCAATTTAATTTTCCACCATAAGCAAGTGCCGCCGCTCCTAAACTGCTTCCACAGTCTCCTGGATTAGGCATAATCCAAGTACGATTCCAATACTTGTCAATTTGAGTATTTGCAACACAATTAAGAGCAACTCCGCCCATAAACACACAATCGTCTATGTCTTGATTCTCATGTGATAACTTCCTCATTAGTGTTTCTAAACATTTCTCTACGGTCATTTGAGCTGCCATGGCTAAATCCATAGTATTAGCATCTTTCCAATCCTCTGGGAGAAATCCAAGATGCATGTTTTGTTTCCAAGTCATTTTATCTAAGTTATCAACAACCTGGGGAAAAACATTCTTATATTCTGACTTATCTCCATATGCTGCCATGCCCATGAGAATGTATTCTTCTTCCATAGGTTTAAGTCCAACTCTTTGTGTCATTGCACTATAAAACAATCCCATACTATGAGGATAAGTTTGTCTAAGTATACAAGTGTACTCTGCGTCTCCAGTCATATAGTTATACTCAGCACGATAAGCACTATAGGTATCCCATTCTCCTATAGCATCTACAACAACCACAATAGCACGTTCAAAAGGACTTGTCTGAAATCCTGCTGCGGCATGTGTTAAATGATGTCTGTAATACTCTATGGGTTTTGTAACACCAACTTCTTTTAACTGTTGCTTTGGACTTTTTGAGAAAAATGCTTTTGACCATTCTCCACTATACATTTGTCTAGTTTTCTTTAGCCAAGGTTTCTCATACCAAGCAACCCTTGTAACTTCGCCATATGTTAAGGCTTCGTCAATAATTGCTTGATTTAAAAACTCGTCATTCTTTTTTTTGCTATAACGTTCACTATGACCAGCAAATAATATGTTGCCTTGTAAATCAACTACACTTACACCAGCGTCATGAAACCCAGCACTAATTCCTAGTATCATTTGTATATAAACGGATCTCGTTTCTTAAGTTCTTTTAAACGTTTTCTATAACGTATCTCTAGTTTAATCCTATCAATTAAATTCTTAATCCACTGCATCTATACTTCTCCACCAGTTTAATAAATCAGAGTCACGTAATGTGTCTTCAAAACACATACCTCCTCTCAATTTATCCATTTTGTTAATTCTATTTTTACCATTACTCCTTGCTTTTAAATAAGTATCTGGATACTCTTGTTCAAAAGTAGGTCTATTTCTTAAATTATTTAACATATCTACTATCACAGTATGTCCTATTTTAGTTAGTAACTTATCTATTATAGCATCTAAAATGTCTCTGGGCAAGAACAAAGGCGACATTGCTATAGTAGGATCAAAAGCAAAGACAACTTTTGCTAGTATATCAACACCTAACTCATCTGATAATTTACATATATTCTCTAACTCAAATAACCCTGGTGTAGTAAGTGTAAAATCTATTCTCATCATACGTCTATTACGACTATATTTTATACCTCGTTTAAAATACTCTAACCATTCATTATACTTTAGACCTGTGCGTATATATTCTCCTACTGCGCCTGTTCCGTCTATACTTGCACATATCTGCCAATCTCTAATCTTTGAAAGTATGTCATCATATAAGTCTATTCCTTTGTAACTTACACGACTTAGATTTGTATTATAACGTGCATACAGTCCTTGTCCATCTCCAAGTTCAATAATTCGTTGCATATACTTCCAATGTTGGTCGTACATTAATGGTTCGCCACCGACCCAATATATTTCTTCTATCCTGTGTTCTTCTACTGCTTGGCTAAATTCTTCTTCTACTACTGTACTTTGAAATTTCTCAATACTTTTTTTAATAGACGGTTCCATCCAAGGCTCTATTTTACCCTGCTTTCTTGCTTCAGTTTCCCAACTACTTGACAACATTGGTCCACACATTCTACATTTAAAATTACACAAATTACTAAAACGATAATCCCAACTAACAGGCTTCATACTTGTATACCCATCATAGTCTGTATTTACAATTACGTCTTCCCATTTATGAGCAAACAAATGTGTAAAATAATCTCTGTATACATCATTGTTTAACAACTTTTTATCACAAACTACACACTCAGGAGGAACTTCATCATTTAACATCTGCATACGGATACGCCGTATATTTTCCCCGTTCCAGTATTCTTCTAACGTTTGTGGATTATACTCGTTAGTTCCTTCTTTTGTGTCTATATACTGTTTAAAATTTTGTGCTGGCTCTCTACTAGCACAACAAAGTCTACGTTCTGTTTGTGGACTTAGGTAGGTATGTGTCCATGGAGCCAGGCACAAATTTTCTGGTTTATTCATATCTTATTAACCTTGCTATCTCAGGATGTGTGTTAGCGAAACTAACGCCTCGCCATAAATCAGTATTCCTTAACTTTAATCTTAATGCTTCTCCATCGCTTCCTCCTTGCATGTCAGTTACAATTTTTTTAATAGGAATAATTTTATCTGCATACTTAGGAAACATAACCTGTACTTTTTGTAATTCAAGCATTACTTTTGACTTACTACTATAAGGTATTTTTGATAAACTAAACTCTTCAGGATCGTGCATTAAATTAAAATGGATATCAGTTATGCCACTAGTCTCTGCCCACTGTAACAATTCTTTCATATAATAAATATTTTGAATATTCCATGTAACACAGATTTGAAAACTGAAAGGATAACCTTGTTCTTTTAACTTACGAAACTTTTTAATGTTTTCATTTACGTTACTCCAATTAGCACCATCTCGTTCATATTCAAAACGTTCGCCAACATTATCAATACTAAATGCTATTTGTACATGTTTAAAAGTCTTCCATACTTCGTATTGTTTAGGGAATTGTGTTCCATTTGTGTTGTAATGAATGTCAATTTCGTTTGAATATCCTTTGTCGACTGCTCTTTGTAATAAATCAAAATGTTGTTTAATTAAAAACGGCTCACCGCCTGTAAATTCAAAGTACTTAATTGTAGGTAAAATTGTATCAATATGTTCCCAAAACTTTTTACTATGTCTGGGCCAACTTCCTTTGCTTAGCCATTCAGTTGCAATATTTTCTTTTCCATATTGTGCTATCTCTTCTTGTGCCCATTTACTACTACTCCAACTACCGCAAATACGACATTTAAGATTGCAAATATTACCAAGTTTTAAATCTAGAAACTGTAGTGTATCACTTGTATCACTATCATAATCTACCTTAACATCTTTAAACTTCTCTAACATATATTCACGTTTAGACTTTTTACCAGCATCTTCTTCCATCCAACAACGTTCACATCCGTCTGGTTTTTCGTCATTTCTAAAACTACGTCTAAGATCCTGCATTTCTTTACTGTTAAACGCATCATCTAAGGTTTGGGTAGTAAGGTCGATATTTGGCAGTTCCTCTGTGTACAAACAACACGGTCTTGCTCCGCCTAAGGGAGTTGTTTCTAAACTTATCCATGGTAAAATACAATTAGACATAATCTTGTATTCCTTTTAATTCTGGAAAGATATCATAAAACTTTTCATTCCGTACACTATCAAGTTGACTAGTAACTTGGTTAAATCTGTTTAAGTTGTGTGTATTATCTGTGTTATTCATGAAACTTAAAGAACTTTTAAACCCATTTGTTGCTCTTTGTAAATGGTCTTGTGGACTTAGCCATTCTATGTGTTCTTGTATCTTTTTAGTTATAGTATTTTTAAGAGTTTGAGGTAAACAATCTGCTCGGTACCACTCTGGACTTTGCAATATATTTACATTTAAATCTTGTGGTTTCAAAAATCCTCTATTAATCCAATCTTTATGAAAATCAACTACATGATCTATATTCATCAGACTTACAGTAGGACTAATATAAAAATCAACGTTAGGGCATACTTTTAACATACGATCTCTATTTGCCATTGTTTGGTTCCACACAGTTCCTGATCTCATAAGTTCTGCTCGTTCGCCCATTGCATCTAAACTAGCACCTACACTGACACTATCAAACAACTTCCACATTTCTAATACGTCTAAGTCTTTCCAAGTAGTAACACTAAAGTTTGTATTATATATTAACTTTACATCAAATTTTTCTCTCTTAACAAGTTCTTTTAATATATTATAGTGTTCTTGCATAATAAGAGGTTCGCCGCCTGCAAAATATACTTGTTCAATACAATCGATATGTGGTATCATTTGTTCCCATATATCGTTTTTGTTTTTTCCTGCCCATTCGATACGGTTATGACTCGGTGCTTTCCCATGCATCTTTACATGATCGTCATACCATAAACTACTAAACATAGGCCCGCAACTACGACACTTCATATTACATTGGTTACTAAAACGTATATCCCAATATACCAACTCAAAGTCTGGATCAATTCCTTGATCTACTTTTTCAATGTGATGCCCAAAATGCTTGTTACTACTATTACGCATACTAAAGAAACCTTGTTCTTCTTGTTCGTAACAACGGGTGCATTCTTTGCAAGAATTATCGTTTAACATATTTTGACGCATGTCTTTATATGCGTCTCCATTCCATATTTCTTCTAGTGTATTAGTTCGCATATTTCCTATAGGATGTTCCATTTCTCCTAAGCAACATGGATATGCTTCTCCTGTGGGGAATCCATGTATATGTGTCCACGGTATCATACAGAATACCTTGCTTTCTATAAGACGCTTCTGCTGGTCTTCTCTGAGTGTCTCTAACTCTATTTGAACCGGTCTGCGACTATTGTAGTCATAGGTTTCATAATACTTGTCTGTTTTACTTTTTGTCATAGTATATAAGTCACAATGAATTATACCAACTTTCTAACTCAGGAAATGTTTTTTCGAAATTCTTATTACGTCTAATATCATACTGTTGATAAAACTTTTTAAAATCATTATGTAA
>ENA-ORXF01000550-ORXF01000550.1-marine-metagenome-genome-assembly--contig:-NODE-550-length-26843-cov-12.261414_pt1 | contig 26843 bp, 25 predicted proteins | sample MGYA00237864_ERZ511476 | MGnify/ENA primary metagenome ERZ511476 (study PRJEB26306, sample SAMN06343908) | marine metagenome | isolation source: coastal waters | place: Atlantic Ocean: West Antarctic...
ATAATAACCGCAGTTTGTATGGCATCATTATTTGTGGCGATGTTATTTCTGTTGCCCTCTCTTTGGTTTGCTATAGCCGTTCTTCCTCTCGTGATGATGGGAGGTTGGGAATGGTCTAAACTTATTAAAATCCGCTCTACATCCGCTAGAGTTATGTACCTCTCTACCTTAATATTTATTATCTTTGGCTTAAGTGTGTGGTTAGGGCTGCCTAATAACTTCCTCCCTCAGCAGGCTCAAAACATTTTGATTGGGACCGTGGCTTTGTGGGCGATTATCTTCTTATGGATCCAAGGGTATCCATCTAGCTCAATTCTATGGTCTCCTAGGCCTGTCCTAGCGCTATTAGGTCTCATACTTTTGAGTGTAACGTGGTTGTCAGTTGTGACTATTTTGCTGGGTGACCATGCACAGTGGGGGTTAATGCTGGGTATTTTAATCATTGTTTTTGCTGATATAGGTGGTTTTGTTGCCGGTAAACTGTTTGGTAAGCATAAACTGGCGCCGCTAGTAAGCCCGGGTAAAACCTGGGAGGGTTTCGTCGGGGCAATGGGGTTACAGGTACTTTTGATTGTCTTTTTAGTCAAATATCTGCCGATGGAAATCTCACTGTTAAAGGCGGCGTTCCTAATTTTCTCTGTGGCTCTTTACTCGATAATTGGGGATCTGTTTGAAAGTATGGTTAAGCGTTATAGTGGTGTGAAAGACAGTGGTTCTTTGCTTCCCGGTCATGGAGGTGTCTTGGATCGTATTGATGGCGTCATGGCTGCGCTTCCTCTATATGCTCTTCTTCTGGGAGTCTGGGTCTCTTGAGCGCGCAGTGGATAACAATATTAGGTGCAACGGGGTCTATTGGTTTGAGTACCCTCGATGTTGTGGCGCGTCATCCCCAGAGATACAGTGTTTTTGCTCTCTCAGGTAAGACCAAAATTCAGGTGCTCGCGCAGCAATGTCAAATACATCAGCCAAAGTATGCGGTGGTGATGGACGTTGATGCGGCGCAGCAATTAAAGGCGCTCTTAGTTTCTTTTAAGGTTTCCACTGAAATACTGGTTGGGATAGATGCACTGTGTGCGGTGTCAAGTGATAGTAATGTAGATATAGTGATGGCAGCTATTGTTGGCGCTGCTGGACTTGTGCCCACATTAGCCGCCGTAAATGCTAACAAGAAGGTGTTGTTGGCCAACAAAGAATCGCTAGTAATGGCAGGGCATCTTTTTATGGAGGCCCTCAAGCGTTCGAGCGCAGTGTTACTGCCAATTGATAGTGAGCACAATGCGATCTTTCAGTGTTTGCCTCAACAAAAGAATGATTTATCGGCGGTAGGAGTGCGCAAACTTTTACTATCGGCCTCTGGTGGTCCGTTTCGAGGCTGGACTGCGGAACAGATGAAGCATGTGACGCCCGAGCAAGCATGTGCCCATCCAAATTGGAGTATGGGTAATAAGATATCTGTTGATTCGGCAACTCTAATGAACAAAGGGTTAGAGTTGATTGAAGCCTGCTGGCTGTTTGATATGAACGAAAATCAGATTGAGATTGTAGTTCATCCGCAGAGCATTATTCACTCACTTGTTCAGTATGTCGATGGGTCAGTTATTGCCCAGTTAGGTAATCCAGACATGCGTACCCCTATTGCTCACGCGCTAGCATGGCCTGATAGAATTGATTCAGGCGTGAAAAACTTAGATCTGTTCGATATTTCTCGTCTTGACTTTGAAAAGCCTAATTTTAATGATTTTCCATGCTTAGGGCTTGCATGCGAAGCGGCACGGATTGGCCTTGACGCACCGGCAACGCTCAATGCTGCCAATGAGATAGCCGTTCAGGCTTTTTTGGATAAGCGCATTGGGTTTACGCAAATTGCTGATGTTGTAAAAGAGTCGATGTCTGTTGCTATATTTAATGAACCTGAGTCCCTTGTTGCAGTCCAAGAGACAGATCTTAAAGCCCGCAGTCTTGCTACTGCCTATATTTCGAGGATAACGTCTTAAATGTTGGATATTGCTTTAACTATTTTTTATACGTTTATAGCGCTGGGAACACTAGTTACCGTTCATGAGTTCGGCCATTTTTGGGTGGCTCGGCGTTGTGGTGTGCGTGTAGAGCAGTTTTCTATTGGATTTGGTAAGGCGCTTTTTACGTGGCATGACAAGCATGGGACCGAATTTATCTTCGCAATTTTACCTCTTGGCGGTTACGTAAGAATGCTCGATGAGCGGGTCGGTGATGTCTCGCCAGAGGACCTATCTTTTGCCTTTAATCGAAAAACTGCTCTACAACGGCTGGCCATCATTAGTGCTGGTCCAATCGCTAATTTCTTACTGGCTGGCGTGATTTTCTGGTTTATATTTCTAGGCGGGGAGCGCGGTTTGTCCCCTGTGATTGGCGATGTTGTACCTACATCAATTGCCGAACAGTCTGGTTTTGAAAAAGGTATGAAAATCGTTGATATTGGCGGTAACCAGGTCGACTCTTGGGCAGCAGTGTCTCGAGAGTTATTTGATTTTATTGGCACAAATGGTGAGATTCCTTTTTTAGTTACTTATCCAGATAGCGCTATTCGATATGAGCTACTTGTCAGCGTCGATGATTGGTTAGCTGATGAAGAAGCACCTATGCCACTGAGAACACTGGGTCTTTCGCCACCTTTTGTTCTCGATGCATTATTAGTGGCCGATGTTGTTGACTCAGCGGCTGCCGATCGAGCGGGGCTGCGTGCAGGTGACCAGATTCTAGCGGTGAACGACTTGCCGGTAGTATCTATCAGTACGTTTATTCAACAGATTTCTGAGAGCTCGGGTCAAAGGCTCAAACTTGGCGTTCAGAGAGTTGATGATGTTGGGGCTTCTGCCAATGTTGATATTTATGCTACCCCGGAAAGTGCGGTGAGAGAGGGCAAAATCGTAGGGCAGTTGGGTATCCAGTTATCATCAAGCGTTACCTACCCAGATTCCTTGATTACAAAGGTTGAGTACGGACTGCTCGGTGCAATTCCACGAGCGTTCGAAGAGGTTGTTGTTAATTGTATTTTTGTCGTTAAGTCAGTAGGTAAACTAGTAACGGGTAATCTTAGCCCCAAGAACTTAAGTGGACCCATCACTATAGCGAAAGTTGCTGGTGACACAGCCCGTTCGGGCCTCGATAATTTTATTCGCTTTGTGGCTATTCTGAGTATAATGCTGGGCGTAATGAACCTCATGCCAATTCCTGTCCTTGATGGGGGTCACATAGTGTTTATTTTAATTGAGGTACTGAAAGGTTCGCCTGTGTCTGAGCGGATTCAACTCGCTGGTTATAAGGCAGGGTTTGCAATGCTAATAAGTTTAATGGTATTCGCCACATTTAATGATCTCATGCGTCCATTTTGAGTTCTCTTACGCCGATTAATTACTAAGGTTATAGATTTTAATGAAGCAATTATTAACTGGCTTGATTCTATTCATCCTGATCACCTCTTCTGGCTCTTATGCTGATGAATTTCAGGTTCTAGATATTCGTATTGAGGGTCTCCAACGTGTTTCTGCGGGAACTGTGTTTGCCGCTCTGCCGATAAGTGTCGGGGACACTGCCGATGATATGACAGTCCGAGAAGCCACAAGATCGCTTTTTCGCACTGGTTATTTCGCAGATGTCATTATGGCGAGAGAGAATGGCATACTCGTGGTTGGTCTGATTGAGCGTCCAGCAGTGACCGAGATAAACATTGATGGCAATAAGGCGATTGAGACTGATCAGTTAATGGATGCGCTCCGCGAAAATGGGTTAGCCGAAGGTCAAATATTCCGCCAAGTTATCTTAGAGGGAATGAGTCAAGAGTTACAAAGGCAATATGTTTCCCAGGGTCGTTATGGGGCGCTAGTCCAAACCGAGGTTAAGCAACTTCCACGCAATCGAGTGGCCGTCAACATAGACATTGATGAGGGTGATGTTGCTAAGATCCGTCATATCAATATTGTTGGTAATAGCAATTTTGCTGAGCCGATTTTACTTGAACAGTTTGAACAGAACAAAACGGGTTGGTTGTCATGGATTACTAGCGATGACAAATACTCTAGAGAAAAGCTATCTGGAGATTTAGAGACTCTTGAAAGTTGGTATTTGGATAGAGGGTATTTGAAGTTTCAAGTTCTCAGCACTCAGGTCTCGGTGAGCCCTAATAAAGAGTCTGTATTCATTACCATCAATGTTAGTGAAGGAGATGTGTATACCATTAGCGAGATTGAGCTGGCTGGTGATCTTATTATCCCTGAGGCACAGGCTAGAATGCTTGTTTTGTTGCGGGAGGGAGTCATTTTCTCCCAGGCTTTAATGACCGCGTCTAGTGACTATTTGACGAGGCGTTTGGGCAATGAAGGGTACACGTTTGCTGAGGTAGAAGGGTTTCCTCAAGTTGATGAGGATGCGAAAACCGCTACCGTCACTTTTTTGATCAAGCCCGGCATGCGCGCTTATGTGAGACGAATTGATTTTCGTGGCAACACCAAGACCGCAGACTCCGTTTTGAGGCGCGAGATGCGTCAAATGGAGGGTGGCTCAGCCAACAACGCGTTGATTGAAATGTCTAAGGTACGCTTGGAGCGTGTAGGCTTCTTTAAAGAGGTGTCGGTGGAGAATATTCCGGTTGCAGGCACTAACGACCAGATTGATGTCGTTTATACCGTCGAGGAGCAACCGTCGGGTTCGGTTGGAGCTAACCTTGGTTACTCTCAGGGTTACGGCCTAATGTTGGGCGCCAATCTTACTGAGAATAATTTTTTCGGTACAGGCAAACAGGTGGGTGTAGGGATCAATAAAAGTGCTTACCAGAGTTCGCTTAATTTCAGTTACTCTGAGCCTTATTTCACTATTGACGGTGTTAGCGCGGGTTACAGTATTTATGCGCGTGAGACTGATTACAGTAAGCTTAGGTTACAGCCGTTTTCTCAGAACACTAAGGGCGCCAGTGTTACTTGGAGTTATCCCGTCTCTGAAGTGCAGCGCATCGGATTTGGTTTCACTTACGAGCACTTAGAGCTGAATTTGGGTGACTATACAAGCTCGCCGGTGATTGAAGATTTCGTTGCCGCCAATGGTGACTGGTTCCGTTCAGTCAATTTCAACGTTAATTGGGTTAAATCTACTCTAAATAGAGGAATCTTTGCGACTCGCGGAACTTCTCAGCGGCTTAGTGCGGATGTGGCCATGCCAGGATCGGGGTTAGAATATTTTAAGCTTACTTATAAGGCGTCTCATTTACGGGGTCTGACGAAAGATTTTACGCTTAAGGTCAAAGCTGACCTTGGCTACGGGGAAAGTTTTGGCGATACTAGCCAGATGCCATTTTTTAAGAATTTTTATGCGGGTGGTTTGGGGTCTGTCAGAGGTTATGAGAAATACTCGCTGGGTCCTCAAAATAGTCAGTCTCAGGGTTATTCAAGCTCCAGAGCGCGGCCGGTGGGTGGTAACGTTCAGGTGGTCCTAGGCGCGGAGGTAATATTCCCATTACCGTTCATTAAAGACCAACGCTCAGTGCAATCAGCATTATTTTTTGACGCAGGTAATGTTTTTAATACCAAATGCGGTCCTCTTGAGGTAAATTGTTATAGTCCCGAAGAGGGGGAGCTGCGTTACTCGGTCGGTCTGGGTGCAACTTGGTTAAGTGGTTTTGGTCCCATCACGTTTAGTGTGGCGAAACCTCTTAACTCAGATGAAGCCGATCAAACAGAAGTTTTCCAGTTTTCGCTGGGAAATCAATTTTAATTAAATCTTAGGTTTGGAGAAGTGTTGTGAGGAATTTGAAAGCGTTCGTTTTACTGTTAGTTGGTGTAGTTGGTTTTTCATCGGTTGCAGTAGCTGCAGAAGATAAGATTGCTATTTTGGATGTTCAGCAGGCTATGTTTGCCTCTGATTATGCACAGTCTAGAGTTAAGCAGTCTCTGGAAAGCGCCGATTTTGTGGCGTTAAAAGCGAAAGCTGAGGGTTCTGCGGCCGATCTACAAGCTATGTCAAAAGAAGTGGAAGCAAAACGCTTAACTTGGTCTGCAGAGCAGGCAGAGGGTCATCAGAAAAGAATGTCCTATGCGAAAGCAGACTATGATCTTGCGGTGCAAAAAATTCAAGGTGAGCAAAAGCAATTGCAGCAAAAAATATTACAAGATTTATCGCCGACTTTTCAGCAGGCACTTACTGAGGTGATACAAGAAGAAGGTATTACCTTATTACTAAGAGCTGAATCAGTCTTGTCCGCTAGCGCTGAAAATAATCTTACGGCAAAAGTGGTTGACCGACTAAACCAGAAGACAAACGCAGTTAACGAAGACAAGTAATGGCCCTTTATGAGTGTCGATTTTTCGCTTGGTGAAATAGCCGCTTACCTCGATGCCGAGGTACGAGGGGACTCTAAACTAAGAATAACTGGTCTAAGCACTTTGCACGATGCGGGTGATGGCCAGTTAGCTTTTTTAGATAACCCTAAATATACGAAACAGTTAGCCACTACCAAGGCAAGTGCTGTAATTTTGACGTCTGATAACTCGGTAAATTTTGCTGGGAACTGCGTAATTGTGGCTCAGCCCTACCTAGCGTACGCGCGTATCTCAAGTTGGTTCGATCTTTCGCCTGTAAAGCCTGAATCTATTCACCCCAGCGCGGTGATAGATCCAACCGCCGTGCTGGGTGATAATGTTTATATAGGGCCCAACGTCGTTGTTGAAATGAACGCATATATTGGTATGGGCTGCCATATTTCTGCTAATAGTTTTATCGGAGCAAGATCCTCTATTGGTGCCAATGGCTATATTGCGGCTAATGTTTCGATTTATCATGATGTTAGAATTGGATGCAAAGTACGTATACATAGTAGTGCCGTCGTTGGTGCTGATGGTTTTGGTATAGCACAGCGGCAAGATGGCAGTTGGGAAAAAATCCATCAAATTGGTGGTGTGGTTATAGGAGATGATGTTGAGATTGGAGCCTGTACAACCATTGATAGGGCAGCACTTGCTGACACTATCCTTGGTGATGGCGTCAAACTGGACAATCATGTGCAGATCGCCCACAACGCGGTAGTTGGAGATCATACGGCTATTGCGTCATATTCTGGTTTGGCAGGTAGTGCAAAGATAGGTCGTAATTGCATTATGGCTGGCGATGTTTGTATCGTTGGACACGTCACTGTGTGTGATAATGTACAGTTAACTGCTCGCACGCTAGTTACCAAGTCAATATCTGAGCCGGGATCCTATTCTTCAGGCGCGATGCCGTTAATGACCACAACTGAGTGGCGTAAAAATTCTGTACGAATTGGACAGTTAGATAGGCTAGCAAGGCGGGTTAAAAAGCTCGAACAGTAACGCTTGTTGTATATTTGGTGACCTGGGCAGATCTTACAGTTGGTCGTCTACAGTAAAATTCACTTGGAAACGTCTATGAATGTAAATGAAATAATGGGTTTGCTACCACACCGATATCCTATGTTGTTAGTGGATCGGGTTGTTGATTACGTTGCCAATGAGCGGATTTTAGCTTATAAAAATATTACCGTTAATGAAGAGGTTTTTAACGGCCACTTCCCTGGTGCTCCTATCTTTCCTGGGGTCATGACTATCGAGGCCCTCGCGCAGGCATCTGGTATTCTCGGGTTTTTATCGACCGGCAGTTCTGCCGATGACGGTAAGCTCTATTTATTTGCGGGAGTTGATAAAGTAAGGTTTAAGCGGCCAGTTGTTCCGGGTGATAAGCTAATGTTGTCTTCCGAAGTTGAAGCGGTAAAGCGGAATATTTGGCGCTTTAAAACGGTTGCGACAGTAGATGGTGAAATTGCCTGCGCAGCTACTCTTCTGTGTGCTTATAGAGATAGAGAAAAATTCCAGTGATTCATCAAACCGCTATTATTGATCCTACCGCGATAATAGGCAAAGACGTTACCGTTGGTCCGTGGACTACTATTGGGCCCGGCGTTGAGATCGGTGATGGCTGCAAAATAGCGTCACATGTCGTAGTTAAGGGTCCAACAGTGATAGGCCGCAGTAATACGATTTATCAGTTTTCCAGTGTTGGTGAAGACACGCCAGATCTAAAATATAAAGGTGAGCTTACTCGACTTGTTATCGGAGATAACAATACTATTCGGGAGGGTGTTACGATCCATCGAGGTACCATTCAAGACAATGGAGAAACTCGGATAGGTAGCAATAACCTGTTTATGGCATACGTCCATGTCGGGCATGATTGTACTATTGGTGACCATGTGGTTATGACAAACAACGCAGCGGTTGCAGGGCATGTAAACGTGGGCGACTGGTCAATTTTATCTGGTTTTGCAATGATACATCAGTACGTAAGTCTAGGCGCTCATTGCTTTATTGGCCCGGCGGCTTTTGTTTATCATGATGTACCAGCGTGCGTAACAGTGTCAGGTAGCCCAGCGGAACCGCGAACGATTAATCGCGAAGGGCTAAAGCGACGTAATTTCTCGGCCGAACAAATTGCTTTGGCGAATAAAGCGTATAAGATCTTATATCGGCGCGGTCTGCGTTTAGAGGAAGCTATTAGCGCGATCGCAGAACTTGGCGATGATCCAATGATAACAATGTTTGTTGATTCTGTTGAGCGTTCGACTCGCGGCATCATTCGCTAGCGCATGAGTTCCAATAGACCAGTTTTTGCCATGATTGCCGGAGAGACATCTGGAGATTTGCTAGGTGCTGACTTAATCTGCGGTTTAAAAAAAATCTTCCCAGATGCGGTTTTTGAAGGTATCGGCGGTCCAAAAATGCAGGCAGAGGGTCTTCATTCTCTATTTGACATGGAGCGGTTGTCTGTTATGGGCCTAATCGAACCCTTAAAGCGACTTCCAGAGCTACTGCGAATTAGGAGAGCAATCGTAGGCCGTTATAGGTCTGCACCACCTAGAGTATTTATCGGTATTGATTCACCTGACTTTAATACCAATATAGAGTTGAAATTGCGCCGCTCAGGCGTCAAAACGGTACATTACGTAAGTCCTTCTGTCTGGGCCTGGCGTCAGGGACGTATTAAAACGATTAAAAAAGCGGTTGATTTGATGTTGACACTGTTGCCTTTTGAGGCAGATTTTTATAAACAGCATGAAGTCCCCGTGTGCTTTGTGGGACATCCACTGGCGAGCCAAATCCCTCTGCACCCAGATGCTCTTTTAGCAAAGAGAACGTTAGGACTTGATGCACATCAACCTATTTTATGCGTTATGCCTGGCAGTAGAGCAGGCGAAGTAAAGTTGTTAGCAGAACTATTTTTAACAGTTGCAGAGCAAATAGGAAATTCACTGGGTGGTTTGCAGATTGTTATTCCTGCGGCTAATCACGCAAGATATGATCAGCTCAAAGAAATTATCTCGCGTTACGAGGGCCTTAATGTACGACTATTACTGCAGCAATCTCACCTTGCCATGGAGAGTGCAGACGCTATTTTGTTAGCGTCTGGCACTACCGCTCTAGAAGCGATGTTGTTTAAAAAACCAATGGTAGTGAGCTATCGCCTCGGCGCTCTGACTTATGCCTTAGTGTCACCGTTCATCAAAACGCCTTTTGTATCGATTCCTAATCTCTTAGCAGGTGAGATGTTAGTTCCTGAGCTCATACAGAATGATGCGACGGTAGAAGCCTTGGTAGTCGCGGTAAATGATGCGCTTAATAGTGATAAGAAACAGGATTTGATTGCTAGATTCGATAGTATTCACGAATCTCTCGCCATAGACTCTGGGACTATTGGGGCCGAGGCTATTGCTAAGTTGCTAGCCTCATGACGCCTTGGATAAGGCCAAAGGGTATTTTATGTCTGGCAGGGGTTGATGAGGTGGGTCGGGGCCCACTAGCGGGTGATGTAGTCACCGCCGCGGTCATATTACCTGAAAACCATCAAATTGAAGGTCTGGCTGACTCTAAAGTATTGAGTGCGAGACAGCGAGAGAATCTCTATGCAGATATCATTGGCCAGGCCGAGTGCTGGGCAGTCGGACGAGCGTCTGTGGAGGAGATCGATCGATTTAATATCCTACAGGCGACTCTAATGGCCATGCGTCGTGCAGTACTTAGTTTGGACGTTAAACCTGATTATGTAGTGGTCGATGGTAATCGGCTCCCCCAATGGGAGTACGCAAGTGAAGCTGTTGTTAAAGGAGATGGGCGTGTGGACGTTATAAGCGCGGCCTCAATTATTGCCAAGGTTGTGCGAGACGCAGAGATGTTAGCTTTGGATAGCCATTACCCAGGCTATGGCTTTGCTGCAAATAAGGGTTATGGGACCCCTCAGCATCTCGAAGCGCTGCAGAGGTTGGGGCCAACCCCTATTCATCGACGCTCATTTGCCCCAGTGAGTAACGAGCTTACAGCTGAACAAAAGCCATTGTTTTGAGTCAAGGTGGATGGTTTTGCTATAGCCGTTGTCCTCGGCTATTTGTTTGTAAATAGATATCCATTGTAATGTCAGAAAATGATACGAAGACCTTGAGTTAAACACCTACAACCTTTACATTAATATAGTCATATAATAATTTTTTTATTAGGAGAATATCGTTTGAAATACGCTGAAATTACTGGATGGGGTAGCTATGTTCCTCCTGTTCTGATGACTAACGACGATATGAGTCAAGTTATAGATACAAATGATGAGTGGATATTCTCTCGTTCAGGTATAAAGCAGCGTCACTATGCTCATGTTTCAACCGGCAAGATGGCATGGTTGGCTTGCGAGCGCGCTTTAGCGTCAGCCGGAGTAAACGCCGAAGATGTCGACTTAATTATTTTAGGGTCCACGAGCCCAGAGGAAATTTGTCCTAATACAGCGAGTTATATTAAAAACGAGCTTGGAGCCACAAAGGCCGCTGCATTTGATTTGAATTCTGCATGCACAAGTTGGTTTTATGGGGTAAACGTTGCTACGGATATGATTCGAGCAGGGTCGATCAAAAAAGCACTTGTGGTTGGTTCAGAGCGAATTTCATTGGCGATGGATTGGCAAAAACGCGAGTCATGTTTTTTATTCGGTGACGGCGCTGGCGCGATTCTGTTGGAAGCTTCGGAAGACAAGGTCGGCTTAGTGTCTTCGCACATGAGTTGCATTCCCGATAGCCGCGAATGTCTTCACTTACCGAGTTGGGGTATGTCGCCGCTGCATTATACGGACGATATTTTTATATCACTAAACTTTGAGGGTCAAGAGATCTTTAAGAGTGCCGTTAAAGGCATGAGTGACTCCATTGCTAATGTACTTGAACGTGAAGGTCTCACACCTGATGATATTGATCTTTTTATCCCTCATCAGGCGAATATTAGAATTATTCAAGCACTAGCAAAAAGGCTTAATTTTTCAATGGACAAGATTGTTGTTCGAATAGATGAGTACGCCAACACGTCTGCGGCATCGATTCCCTTGGCACTATGCGATGCAATAGCGGACGGCACCGTAAAGCCAGGAATGAGGATTTTAACTGCGACATTTGGGGCTGGTCTGACTTGCGGTGCAGGTATCATTAAGTGGGGCGATAGAGTCAGTCCAATCAATAGTAGTGATAAAGATATCCCTGGCTTCGAAGGGACCGTTTTCGACCTAATGGCTGATAGTTTTGCCCATTATGGCGTCGATGCTAAACACCTCTTAACTAAAAAATAAATATGCCTTCAAAATTTGTGCATTTAAGACTTCATTCGGAGTACTCACTAGTTGATGGTCTGGTGAGAATAAAGCCGCTTGCGTCAAAGGTTGCTGAGTTAGAGATGCCCGCGGTTGCATTAACGGACTTCAATAACTTTTTTGGCCTTGTAAAGTTTTACAAAGCAGCCCAGGGTTCTGGCGTCAAACCCATACTTGGAGCTGAGGTTCTGGTGCTGGATGAGTCTGGTGAGGGTGCCTTAACTCAGCTAGTACTTTTAGTGATGGACCAGGTAGGCTATAAAAACCTAACATGCCTTATTTCTAAGGCTTATCAAGAGGGACAACGTCAAGCTGTTCCCACCATTAGGCTGGCTTGGCTGGAAGCACTTGGCGGCGGTCTTATTGCACTTTCTGGCGGTCGACTTGGCGAAGTTGGTGTCGCTCTCGTTTCTGGGCGTAATATTGACGCACAGACCTCTCTAACGCATTTGATGCAGTTGTTCCCCGGAAGGTTCTATCTGGAGCTACAGCGTACAGGCCGAGCTGATGAAGAGGACTATATCCATTCTGCAGTTGCGCTTGCTGCTGACTATAATTGTCCTGTTGTCGCCACAAATGATGTACGGTTCATTGATAGAGAAGAGTTTGAGGCTCATGAGGCGCGTGTCTGTATTTATGAGGGTAGAACTCTTGATGATCCGCGGCGTGAGCGCCGTTATTCGGAGCAACAATTTCTCCGAACTAGTGATGAGATGGCTGAGTTATTTAATGATATCCCCGAGGCTCTAGAAAATACGCTGGAGATTGCAAAGCGTTGCAATCTTGATCTAAGGCTTGGGGAATACTTCCTTCCGGACTATCCTATTCCTGACGGTAAGAGTATTGATGAATTCTTTATAGATGTATCTACGGTAGGCTTAGATGAACGTTTGAGAACTTTATTTGATCCCTTGTCATCGGATTTTAAAGAGAAGCAGGTGCTGTATGCTGACCGTTTAAAGTTTGAGCTCGATATCATTATAGAGATGGGTTTCCCTGGTTATTTTCTGATTGTAATGGATTTTATTCGTTGGGCTAAGTCAAATGATATTCCTGTAGGCCCCGGGCGGGGCTCTGGTGCGGGGTCATTGGTCGCCTATGCGTTAAAAATTACGGACCTTGACCCTATTGAGTACGATCTTCTTTTTGAACGGTTTCTCAATCCAGAACGGGTCTCAATGCCCGATTTTGATATTGATTTTTGTATGGAGGGGCGAGACCGTGTAATTGCCTATGTGGCCGAGCAGTATGGTCGTGACGCAGTATCTCAAATTGTTACTTTCGGAACTATGGCGGCCAAGGCTGTTGTCCGAGATGTTGCTCGAGTTCAAGGTAAATCCTATGGTCTAGCTGATAAATTATCTAAACTTATACCGTTTGAAGTTGGTATGACCCTTGAGAAGGCGGTTGAGCAAGAGGATGATCTTAGTCAATTTCTTAAAGCGGATGACGAGGCTTCTGAGATATGGTCAATGGCGCTTCAGCTAGAGGGCGTAGCAAGAAACTGTGGAAAACATGCTGGTGGCGTAGTCATTGCGCCGACCCAAATAACTGATTTTTCACCGATCTATTGTGACGAGCATGGCTCCGGTGTAGTAACGCAGTTTGATAAAAATGATGTCGAAGATGCGGGGTTAGTTAAGTTTGATTTCCTCGGTTTACGGACATTGACGATCATCGATTGGGCAGTAAAGATGATCAATAGAAAGCGCTTAGAGGGAGATGAAGAACCCTTAGTTCTAGAAAAAATACCTCTTGATGACGCGGCCACTTACGCGATGATGCAGCGAGCAGAGACAACCGCTGTGTTCCAGCTCGAATCACGTGGTATGAAGGAGTTAATTCGTAAGTTAGGACCAGATCGATTTGAAGATATCATCGCTCTGGTGGCGTTATTTCGTCCGGGGCCACTACAATCTGGGATGGTCGATGATTTTATTAATCGTAAAAAAGGCCGTGCGGAAGTCAGTTACCCCCATCCACAGTATCAGCATGAATGTCTTAAACCTGCACTTGAACCCACTTATGGTGTGATCCTTTACCAGGAACAGGTAATGCAAATTGCTCAGGAAATGGGTGGTTATACCTTAGGTGGAGCTGACCTATTGCGTCGAGCGATGGGCAAAAAGAATGCGGCCGAGATGGCAAAGCAGCGTGATTTATTTGTGGAAGGTGCGATAGGTAAGGGATTTGCTAACAATCTGGCTTCCAATGTTTTTGATTTAATGGAAAAGTTTGCGGGTTATGGATTTAACAAATCCCACTCAGCAGCTTATGCGTTGGTGGCTTACCAAACTGGATGGTTAAAAGCGCACTATCCCGCTGAATTTATGGCCGCAACTATTTCTTCAGATATGGACAAAACCGACAAAGTTGTCACCTTTATCGACGAGTGCAGAGCAATGAAGCTCGACTTGTTGCCACCTGATGTTAACTATGGGCAATTTCACTTTAGCGTCAATCCACAGGGTAGTGTGCTTTACGGATTGGGCGCTATTAAGGGGCTCGGGGAAGGCCCTGTTAGCGGTATTACATCTGCTCGCATCGAAGGTGGTATATTCACTGATTTGTTCGATTTTTGTGCTCGTGTTGATGGGCGTAAATTAAATAAGCGAGGTCTTGAGGCAATGATTCGTGCCGGCGCTTTTGATGAAATCGGGCCTAAGGGTGAAATAGGATATCGGCGGGCTGTAATGCTCGCGTGTATGGACGAGGCGGTTAAGTTAGCCGAACAGCACGCGCGTAACAAAGTGAGCGGCATGGGTGATCTGTTTGGTGATTCTGTCGTGGACAGTGCTCCAGAGATCAATTATAACGCGTACTCCGCGGTAAGGTCTCTGTCAGTTAGAGAGAGACTTAATGGCGAGAAAGAGACATTAGGGCTGTATTTGACCGGTCATCCGATCGATGAGTATGAGGATGAATTAAAAGTGATGTTGCCTCAGAGGATCGTTAATTTACGACCCGGTAAAGACGCTGAGACGATATCGGGTATGGTCGTTGGTATGCGCATTATGAAGAACAAGCGCGGAGATAGTTTTGCATTCCTGACGCTCGATGATAAGAGCGGTCGTATCGAGTTGTCTGTTTGGGCAGACAAGTACAATGCTTATCGAGAGATCCTTGCTAAAGATGCATTGCTTGTAGTGAAAGGATCCGTTTCTGAAGATAGCTTCACTGGAGGCTTAAAAATGGTCGCCGAATCTATACAGTCAATTTACGAGGCTCGTTGCAGCAAGTTACGGCGTCTTGAAATAAACATTACGGCGGGTAATGATGGTTGGGTCGAACAAGTACACACAACGCTCAGTGCATTTAAAGACGGCAACTGTGCGGTAACCGTAGATTACTGCCAGCCTAATGCTAGCGGTACTCTAAAATTAGGTCATCAATGGAAGGTCCAACCTAGAGATGAATTAATTAGTCGCTTGAGACAGCAATTCGGTAAGACAAATGTGTCTATGGGCTATGATTAAACCATTAGTAGCCAAGTAATTATTAGATGTTAAAATACTCTTTTGCATCGCCTTGCTGGCTTAACAGAGAACGTTATTACAATGAACCTAGATTATTTATCCTTTGAACAGCCAATTGCCGAATTAGAGGCTAAGATTGAAGAGCTTCAGCTAGTTGGCAATGATAATGAGCTGAATATCGCAGAGGAGGTCACAAAGCTTCGTGAGAAGTCTCGTAAGCTTACGCAAAGTATTTACGCCAAGCTAACGCCGTGGCAGGTCGTTCAGGTCGCTCGCCACCCGCATAGGCCTTACGCACTTGATTATATCCAACGTATTTTTTCTGACTGGGAGGAAATGCATGGTGATCGTCATTTTGGCGATGATAGTGCAATTGTTGGTGGCGTTGCCAGATTAGGTGATAGCCCAGTAATGATAATTAGCCAAGAAAAAGGTAGAGGTGTTACTGAAAAAGTAATGCGTAATTTTGGTATGCCAAAAGCGGAGGGCTATCGCAAGGCATTGCGTCTGATGGAAACCGCTGAGCGTTTCAAAATGCCAATTTTAACACTGATTGATACTCCTGGTGCTTACCCAGGAATTGATTCTGAAGAACGTAATATTTCTGAGTCGATCGCACGTAATTTAGCCGTTATGTCTAGATTGAAGACCCCAATTATTTGTACAGTCATTGGCGAGGGTAGCTCTGGTGGTGCACTGGGCATAGGGGTTGGTGATAGAGTAAATATGTTGCAATACAGCACCTACACGGTTATCTCCCCTGAGGGGTGTGCAAACATTTTGTGGAAGAGCAGTGATAAAGCATCGGCAGCTGCAGAAGCCATGGGCGTTACGTCCGCGGGTTTAGAGGCGCTCAATATAGTGGACAAAACCATTCCTGAACCAATGGGAGGTGCTCATCGTGATATTGAGGCAATGAGTTTGAGTCTCAAAGATCATTTATGCTCCCAGCTCGAAGAGCTTAAGGCACTTCCTATGGACGAGTTACTCACCCAGCGATATGATCGATTGATGAGTTACGGTAATCCAAGTTAAATGTTGGTAGACATCTAACTACTCAATAGTTTAACCATTACTTCCTGTCCTCGAGTAGCGACATTGCAGCCATTGCATCGGGATCTTGATTCTTGATCTGGTTGGCAATGTTGTGCTGGAAAAAGTAACGAAAGTCAGAGCACTCGTTTGCTGGATACAAGCACTCATCTCCAGGTAGTACTGGCGTAGTAACTTTCTTATCTTCATCGACCAACATTGCCTCAAGATTACCACTGTTGTTGAGACGCCAGCTAATAACTTCTTTTAATACGATACCCTGTGAATCATGAGCAGATAACGCCGCATGAGTGCCGATGGCGTCGGGTATTTCTTGAATTATTTCATCTGCAGAGTCGCACTGGTAATCGTAGTATTCTGCGGCCGTTTCTAATTCTACTATTTTGTGCATTGGTGCACTAAAAAACAGCTCATCAACCCCTTCATCATAATAACCTTGCCATTGGCCGTTCAAAGGATCATTAATCTCATTGCAGGGGATTAGTTTGTCGAGCCAAGGTACTAGCCCAACAACCTCTCCATTGAGTCTAAGGCCCCACGCTAAAATTTTCACTGAGAACAACTTGTCTGGGTTATCCGTATTACTATAGAGTATTTCTAGGCCATCAAGCTCTGCGGCCATTCTAATTATACGATTGTCATCAAGCTCAGAGAGAGGCTTGCGAGTGAAGATATCGATTACGTTGTCATGGCAGTGCTGAGGCGCCGAACTAGGCATAGAGATATCTCCTTATGGCAGTAGTGAGGAAAAACACTAACACTACATAAGGTACTCTACATAAATTAAAAGCACAACAATTTGTGTTTCGTACCTTAAACATTTAAATCTTGAGTAGTAGCTAAAATCTACATTTGCGTTGTTTTGGATACATTAAAACTCATGTAAACTAGAGTCAATTAGCGTCTATTGTCAGTTATTGGGAAGTAAAACCTCATCACACTTAATGAATCAAATAAATTAGTCGTTATCAATGAAGTATTTGCTGCCGAGTTTACGACTACGTTTGGGACTGAGCTAATTGGTGGTGCTGATGAGCCGTTATATTTACCTGCGGGAGCTACTTCTCCCACAGCAAAACTATTCTATCGACAAGATTTTTTGGCCAGCGCACTTCATGAAGTCGCTCATTGGTGTATTGCGGGTAAAGATCGGCGAGCAATGGAAGATTTTGGCTACTGGTATAGTCCTGATGGAAGGACAATCATGGATCAAAGTAAGTTTGAGTTAGCAGAGGTGAAACCTCAGGCATTGGAATGGATGTTCAGTGTGGCCTGTGGGAAATCATTTCATGTGAGTGCGGACAACTTAAACAGTGATACGAGTGTCGCCAATGATAAGCAGTTTAAATTGGCAGTGGTTGACCAGGCTCAGCAGTGGTGCTTGTCGGGTAGGCTACCTATTCGAGGATTACAGTTTTTAGAGGCCCTTATGAATCACTATGACATCGATGCCAAATGTACTGAACATTATCAACTAAAGCACCTTGTATAGAGGCTACTAATGCAATCTTTACTCATCGATTCTTCAATCTATATATTTCGTAGCTACTTTACACTACCTGAAAACTGGCGTACTCCTGAGAGTAGATTGCCAACTCACGCAGTGTATGGATTTACTAGTTTCATGATCGATTTATTGCGACAGAAACAACCGGATTATATCTTTTGTGCCTTTGATGAGAGTCTTCAAACTGGTTTTCGCCACCAACTGTGTGCTGATTATAAATCGAATCGCGAATTACCTGATGATGCTTTAGCGTTTCAATTAAATGCCTGCCGTCAGCTTTGCCGGGTCCTAGGTGTGGCCGAGATGGCGTCTAATATTTATGAGGCTGACGACTTGATTGGCTCTATGGCGAGCATAATGCGTGGGGTAGGGGTCCAGCCGGTTATTGTGAGCAGAGATAAGGATTTAATGCAGTTAGTCGGGGATCAAGATTTATACTGGGACTTCGGTAAGGCCCATCCAAAGTCTCAGAAACAGCTAGAGCAAAAATTAGAAATAGCGTGCACCCAAATGGTCGATTATTTAGCACTAGTGGGTGACAAAAGCGATAATATCGCTGGTGTGCCCGGTGTTGGCGAAAAAACTGCTAAGCAGTTACTTTCCCATTTTCCAGATGTTGAGGCGATTTTGGAGCACCTTGATCAACTCCAGGATTTGCCGATTAGAGGCGCGAAAAAATTAGCTGATAAACTACTGGGTAGTATAGATCAAATTAAATTAGCGCGAGAACTAGCAACAATAGTGACAGATATCGATGTAATGCCAGTTCCCAATGATATTACTTGGCAAGGAATTCAGGTACAGGCGTTTGATTTATTTGCCGAAGAGATGGGGTTCGGTAATGTATTTACGGCGCGAGTGGCTGACCTAAAGCATCGGCCAATAACATCTAATTTTCGAGTATAAAGAAGTTATGAACCATCGATTACTAAAAATTATTGCTGATGAAAACATGCCTCTGGTTCAGGAGTTATTTGGCCATTATGGTAATGTTACGCTGATTCCTGGTCGATCTATTCGAGCAGAGGATGTGATCGATGCCGACGTTTTATTGGTCAGATCCGTTACCGTAGTAAACCAAGAATTACTCCAAGGCTCAAGTGTCAAATTTGTGGGTTCAGCGACCATAGGCATTGACCATGTAGATACTAAATTTTTGAGTACCTCCGGTATACGGTTTGCATTTTCTCCAGGTTGCAACGCTAAGGCAGTTGTTCAATATGACTTGTCGGTTATGAGCAGGGTGGTACCTGATTGGCTGAACAAAACCGTTGGTATTATTGGGTGTGGCAACGTTGGTGGGCGACTTTACAGCATATTGTCGGCATTGGATGTGACCTGTCGCATTTACGACCCATTTTTGTCGATGGAGAGTAGCCTTCCTTTGCATGATTTTAATCATGTATTGGAGAGTGATATTGTTTGCTTGCATACCCCTTTGACTTACGAAGGGTCATTTCCTACCTACCATATGATCGACAGGACGGCCATTAACAGGCTACTTCCTGATGCTTTGCTGATTAGTGCAGGGCGTGGTGAGGTGGTAGATACGGCGGCTCTTTTAGAGGTTTTGCGTTCTGGTAGGCCGCTGTCCGTCGCTCTGGACGTATGGGAGTCGGAGCCTGATATCTGCCCTGAAATTTTACGGCATGTGTCGATTGGAACCCCACATATTGCAGGTAACAGTCTTGAGGGAAAAATGAACGGGACGACAATGGTTTTTGATGATTTTTTAGACTGGCTAGGCGTCCAAGAAGATTACTCCGCGCGCTTGAGTATTGAGCCGGTAACAATGAGTAGTCCGAATGTAAATTCGGTCAACAAAGCCGTGTTAGCAAGCTATGACGTTCTTGCAGATGATAAAAGGATGCGTAAGGCCCTGTCTGGGCTAGTAAAGAATACTAGTCAACAACGTGATATGTTCGATACCCTACGTCGTGAATACCCTGTGCGGAGAGAATTTGGATCAACTATTGTCGATACTTATCTGCAAGCAGAGCGGGGCGGTCTGCAGAGAGACTTAGCGTTGTTAGGTTTTTTAATGTCAGATGAACAATAAACTAGTGGTAGGACTGTTCGCTGACTCGGCTCTAATGATCGATCAAAGACAACTGCCGGTATGTCAATAAAAAGCTCGACAGTCTGGTGATGGCATCCACAAGTAGATCTCTGTCAGGTAGGAAAACGATCCTAAAATGTTGAGTATCGATACAATTAAATGCTGATCCTTGAACGATCAGGAGATGTTGCTGTTTGAGTAGCGCAAGCACGAATTTTTCGTCGTTTTCAATCGGGTAAATAGACGGATTTAATTTGAAAAATAAGTATAGAGCTGATTTTGGTTTTATACAGGTCAGCCCTGGGATTGCTGTCAGTAAATCAAAGCATAAATCTCTTTGTGCTAAAAGTCGGCCGCCGGGCAGTGTCAAATCGTTTATGCTTTGCCGTCCTCCTAGCGCTGTTTGAACGGCTAACATAGCCGGTACATTTGCACAGAGCCTCATGGACGCTAGCATTTCAAGGCCCTCTACGTAGCTGCTGGCATTATCTCTGGCACCACTGATAAGCATCCATCCAGATCTAAACCCTGTTAGTCGATAGGCTTTTGATAGCCCATTAAAAGTGAGGCAGAGAGTATTCTTGGTCAGAACAGGTAGGGGGTAATGAATGTTATCGTCATATAAGATTCGATCATATATTTCATCAGCAAATATAATAAGGCTATGCTTTTCTGCCAGATCTACTAATTTACAGAGTATCTCGTTAGAGTAAACTGCGCCTGCAGGGTTGTTTGGATTAATGATTACTATTCCGTGCGTGCGAGGGGTTATTTTACTCTCGATGTCTGCTAGACAAGGTTGCCAGTCCCGACGTTCATCGCACTTATAGTGTATGGGATTTCCGCCAGATATGGCGACCGCTGCGGTCCACAGTGGGTAGTCTGGGGTAGGAATTAAGATCTCATCTGAGGGGTTAAGTAACCCTTGCATCGCCATAACGATTAACTCGCTGACGCCGTTCCCCATGATTACATCATCAATATCGATGTCGACTACCCTCTGAATTTGATAGCGCTGCACTACGGCTTTTCGGGCTGCGAAAAGCCCTTTGATATGTGAGTAGCCCTGAGCACTTCGAAGATTATGTATGACATCTCTCATTATCTCGTCGGGCGCATTGAAGCCAAACGCCCCTGGATTTCCGATATTTAATTTTAAGACCTGATGACCCTCAGCCTCCAGCTGATTTGCATAATCAAGTACCGGCCCACGAATTTCATAATTCACGTTGTGGAGCTTGCCAGACTGTAGGACTTTGTTCATACTATAATGCATAGCTATTCAGGTTTTCATAGCCTGTATTGTACTCAAAAATGGATTATTTTAGGTAAATAATGCGCATATTAGTAATTGTTGGGCAGACGACGCTTTTGGCGTCGCTATTTATTATGCTGGGTTATGAATTCAGCCTTCCTGTTAAAGGTATTCCTTCAGCATTTATTTTATTGTGTTTCGCGGTTATCAGTTTTTTAACAGGCACTATTGGGTTGATTGTCAGTTGCACGTCTTCTTTCGATAGTGGATCTAAAAGAGCCGAATTTCTTGTATTGATGGCCGCATGCACCATGCCAGTTATTTTGATACAAGTTATGATTGGCTTTCAGAGCTTCTCTTTTAACAAGGTCAATGATGTGACGACAAGTGTTACAAACCCCCCAGTTTTTAATCAACCTAGAGATCGACGGCTTGCCGCCAGACATGTTTCGCAGTTTTGGAATGTGCTTAAAATACCAGATAAAGTAACGGCGCATCCGTCGCTAAACTCAATAAAGATTGGTATGGCTTGTGATTCTGTTGTGCGGGCGGCGTTTTCAACGTTCCACTATTTCGGCTGGCCCATGTCTTTTGCGGACCGAACATCTATCTCCATAGAGGCTAAAGCTTCTTGGTCGATTGGTAGCCGAGTCAATGATTTTCTCGTAAGAGTATCTCCACATGAAAAAGGTCGTTGTACGGTCGACTTGAGGTCCGCCTCAAGGCATAAGCGTCGCGACATGGGTATGAATGTGTTTCTGCTGAATAGGTTTATGAGCCGGTTCTCCAAAGAGCTCAATAAAGAGCGGCGAGAACGGGGGTTAGTTTATGAAGATGGATGAATCTAGGCTGCTCTGGGTATTACGCATATTGAGTTTGAGCTCTCAGATCATTATTGTTGTCACGTTCAGCGCCATCCTAATAATTGAGTTGGAGATTTTTGATGCCCGGGAATACCCTATTAGTTTGTTCCTTGTAGTCTGTGTCCTAGTTAGTTTTGGCATTGGTTGTTTAGGTGCCTCGGTCATTTTCTTTAATCTTTCTGATGTTAGAGCTCGTCGTCCTGATTTTGCGTTATTAGTATTTATTTGTTTGTTGCCAATGGTTGGGGCGCAGTACGTTTACGGTATTCAAAATTTGAGCTTTGAGGCAATCAATGACGTTTCTACTAATGTAGATGACCCTCCTCAATTTCGACTGAGTCAATCAGAACGCCAGAGAAATACTAATGCCAGTAGACTTTTGAGTTGGCTGGATGCTACTAATAAGATTGCCGCGCACAAAAATATTTCCAGTGTCATGCTTCTCGCGTCACCGGATCTTGTCTACCAGTGTGCCTTGTTTACGGCCCAAGCGTTGAATTGGAGAATCACCTCAAGAGATCCGGTAATGAGAGTTTTTGAAGCAAAAGCAGTGATACCGCATATTTACAAGGAGACTGATGCTGTGATTCGAGTTCTAGATTCTGGGCAAGGTTATTCAGTAATAGATGCTCGTTCTTCCTCTCCTAATCGTAGAATGGATGGTGGATTAAATGCGCAAATTATTACGATTTTTTTCAATCCATTGAAACGCAGATTGGTTAATCGGCGCATGCTAGACCGCTGTTGATTGGTGTTTGGCCTTTTTTGAATTATGAGCGTGATTAAGGCGGCGCTAACCCTCATCCGATGCCGGCCCCGTGTGTTCGGTAGCACATATCGTATTATATTCAATACCGTATAGATATTTTAGTTATCCTATTCACAGATTCATAGTTACAGCTAGGGGCTGTGTGATATCCAGCTTAGTCGATTAGCGTCCTAATCAGAGTCGTTATTACTCTAATGTAAACGTTAATCTATCCAAAAATTGAGTACCTATTGTTCATGAGTAGGTATGGACGAGTCTGGAACTGGCCTCTGTTAAAGAAGAGCGTAGTAATGGTTCATGGGTTGCATGAACCATTGTAATATGTCGTTAGACGTACGGAGCAATGTAACCGATGTATAAACGGAAAATTGAGGTATTTTGTACCGTTACGCTGTTGATCACAGCGTCTGGCCTTATGGCTAACCAATACGACTGGATTAACAGTTGGTGGTATCCTGCGGGGATTCTTATGATCCCACTTTTTTTAGGCGGTGTAGCTAGTTTCATTGGCATTTGCCTAATTGCTAAAAGCGTATGGAGTAGGCAGCCATTTCGAATAGAATTAGTGTTCGCGAGCGGTTTAAATATATTTTTCGTTATGATGTTTCAACAAGGCGTTGGTTGGCAAAATATAGATTTCAGAGAAGGTAATGATTACTCGACAGATATTGCCAGCATCCCACAGCACCAATTTATCAATAATCAGGTGAGTAGTGTCAAAAAAGCACATCCATGGTCAGCTATACAATCGTTGAATGTAACGCTGGAGGCGAGTAAAGGCAGTATTTTACTGCCTTTGTCTGCCTTAGAATCGGCGTTAATTATCCGGAAAGCAACGAACGTTAGGGGTTGGTTTGTTACTCGAAATTTGGTTCTTTCTACTGATGATACTGAGTCCATTGAGACCTTCCATTTGACAGCTAGGATGCCGCTCTCCGGCCATACATGCGATGTCGTTATCAGAAGTATCTCAGAGAAATTAGGTTCTACTAAGATTGATATTCGAGCGTCCTGGAGAAACAATAAGAGGGACTTGGGGTTGAATGACGTAATTGTCAACGTCCTAGTCAAAGATATATTGAATGCGGCCTACAGCTCTTCTTTTCTTTGAGAGGCGTCGTACAGCTGGGTTTATTTAAGCGTAACCTAAAGTCTGCGTATGTTGGAAAAAAAAGGGGAGGGTTTAGTAGTGTACGAGAAAATAATTGAGGGTTTTTGTGTCCTTATTGTGTTGGCGCAGTCATTAATTTATTTGGGAATTTCCTTTGAAATGGTTGATCCTTGGATATTCCCTTCCTCCGTCTTATTCTTAGGGTCGGTTATTTTAGGCGGTATTTTTGGTATCGTTGGGATTGGTCTGCTGATTAAACGCAAATTTCGTGGCGAGGCGGTTCGTCTACAAAGCGTGTTTGTCTGTAGTCTGTCTTTCGTTATTTTAGTATTTGTGCAGGCTTTGTATGGGTTTCAAAATATAGATTTCACAAAGGGAAACGATTACTCTACCGACGTGGTTGACGTCCCTCAATACCAATTCACTAAACAGCAAAGGCTGCGCTCCCAAAAGGTAATACCTTTGTGGAGTTTTATGGATATCCCACACAAAATACTTAAGTCAGACAGCGATAGTATGGTATTGCCTGTGTCCGGTTTGACCTCAAAAATAATTTTGAAGAAAGCGCTCAACGATCTAGGTTGGTTAGTGACGCGTCGCGCAGTTAGCACGTCCAAAGGCGGAGGTTTCATAGAGACCTACGAGATTACGGGTGGGTTGAATGGGACACCTCGACGCACTGACCTGGCTGTTCGGATTGTTTCAGATAACGGATCTTTTAGCGTAATTGATATACGTTCTTCCTCACCTGGCCGGCGCCGTGATCTTGGGTTTAATGAGATTATGATACAAAAGCTTAGCGAAGACATTTTTAAGGTAGCTACAAGCTTTACACTTTGATCGTAGGGTGTTTCGGTCTGCGTGAGTCAGCATGAATAGTTTTTTTTAGCAACGCGGAGAAAGTATCCTTAAATTTTTTTAATCATCAACAGTGCCGTATATATTAACAGCTATTTTGGCGTAACTCTTATAGGTTTTTTGTTAAGGCGGTTGGCATATTATGGGTGTTAGTTAGACAGAAAGGGAGCTTAATTGAGTAATGATTCAAAAAACAATTGACACTTGCTGTGGGATTACGCTTGCAATTCAAGGTGTGTGTTTTGTCGTAGTACAATATGGAGCTATAAATCCTTGGTTCTTTCCTTTTCCTCTCCTATGGCTAACAACGTCTATGCTCGGCGGCATTGTAGCTACTTTTTCGGTGTGTCTGCTGATTAGGGAAAAATTATACGGTAGGAGTATACGGGCAGAAAGTATAGTGATCTGCACAATGAATCTCATCATAGTGGTGTTTTTGCAGGTCTCATATGGGTATCAAAACATAGATTTACAAGAAGGTAACGATTACTCCACGGATATAGTCGACGCGCCTAGCCATCAATTAACTACACACGAAAGAATGACGTTTAAAGAAGCCTCTGATGTTTGGGGATTTTTGGCGATCCCACACAAAATACGCAAGGCTGATCTAGACAGTATTATCTTGCCCGCTTCCGATTTTGATTCAACGTTAATTGTCAAAAAAGCGATCAGCAGGATGGGTTGGGTCCTACGTCGACATTCAGATGTTAAGATGACTGATGGCAGCATTAGTGAGACTTACATGTTTAAGGCTGGATTCCCTACTTTATATGTGAGGGCTGATGTCGTAGTCAGAATAGTGTCAAATCAATCGGGTTACTCTACGGTTGATATTCGTTCATCCAGCAGCGCTCATCGCCGGGACTGGGGGATGAATAACTTGTTAATAAAAACATTAGCGGAGGAGATAAAGGGTGTCACTCGAAACTATAGTCCTACTGACAGCTAGTTTTAGGGGCACTAGGCTTTTAGTTACGCTAATGATGTTGCCAGATCGTGACTGCTTGCGCTGATATAGATAATATCACTGGTGTTTGATTAAAATTTGGCCAAAAAGGGAGCTTTAGCCATGGCTAGAAAAATAATCGAAGTTTTCTGTACTCTTATGCTGTTGCTGCAAGCTTTATGCTACCTGCTAGTGCAATATGGAATTATTAATTCTTGGTTCTTTCCTGCGACCGTTATTTTTATTTTAACTATTATCTTAGGTGGCATTGGCGCTCTTTCTGGGGTTGGCCTGTTAATAAAGCAAAGGGGAGGTGACAAGCCTGCGCGTCCAGAGGCCATAATGGTTTTTCTGATGTGTATGTTTTCAGTGGTATGGGTCCAGGTATTTTATGGGTGGCAATTCATTTTTGATTTAACTGCAGGTAATGATTATACGACAGACATCGCTGATGTCCCTCAATTCCAGCAATCTAAGCATGAAAGGCTGATTGTCAAAGAAGTGTCGCCGATCTGGGGGTTTATGGATATCCCCCACGTAATACTCAAAGCCGATATCGATACTATTTTTCTGCCGCTGTCGGGGTTAGAGTCAAAAGTAATTGTTAAGCGAGCGATTAATAAGCTGGGTTGGAGGTTGGTTCGATACTCAGATAACACGTCTGCCGTTGATGGTTTTAATCAGACTTATGAGATTGTCGGCGGGAATGGGGGAGTAAATCAACTGACGGATCTGGTGGTCAGAATTGTTTCAGATAACGCAGAGTCTAGTGCGGTTGATATTCGTTCTTCTTCGCCTGGTCGGCGCAGAGACCTTGGGTTTAATCAGCATATGATCCAAAAATTTGCCGAGGAGTTAGCTGTGCTCTGACAAAACTCATCGATGTGAGTTTTGTGGTGAGTGCTTGTTGTGACTATGTCGGTAGGGGATTTATGGGGTTTAATTCATGGTCCGGTTTGTGTCCGTTGTGCCAAACACTATAAATTTGATTTGGTTAGGTAGGCGGCATATTTACGCTCTTTTTCTGGATGGTACTATTCGTACTTATTGACCATATAACTTAATGATTCTTGGTTTTAACGCGTCTACTACTGTTTGGTTTGTGGTGTAGATCGGACGAGTGGTATAAATTTTCAAAAAGCAGTCAAATTTAGGTTGGTTATGCTTGACTCTTTTCTCGTTGCTACTTATCATGCGCGCCACCTAGCCAATCACGTCCCGTTCGTCTAGAGGCCTAGGACACCGCCCTTTCACGGCGGTAACAGGGGTTCGACTCCCCTACGGGACGCCA
>ENA-ORXF01000551-ORXF01000551.1-marine-metagenome-genome-assembly--contig:-NODE-551-length-26836-cov-6.764266_pt1 | contig 26836 bp, 21 predicted proteins | sample MGYA00237864_ERZ511476 | MGnify/ENA primary metagenome ERZ511476 (study PRJEB26306, sample SAMN06343908) | marine metagenome | isolation source: coastal waters | place: Atlantic Ocean: West Antarctic...
TTGTTAAAATAATAAAGACGTAGAACATGGAACTTATATTAAGACAAGACGTAGAAAATTTAGGATTTAAAGATGATGTTGTAGCCGTGAAAAACGGATATGGTAGAAATTTTTTAATCCCTACAGGAAAAGCATCTTTGGCTACTTTATCTGCAAGAAAAGTTTTAGCAGAAAATTTAAAACAAAGAGCTTACAAAGAAGCTAAATTAATTGAAGACGCTAATGTGATAGCAGAAACAGTTAAAGGATATGAAATTAAGATTACATCTAAAACTGGTTCAGGAGACAAATTATTTGGTTCTGTAAACAACATAGATTTAGCAGCAGCATTAGCAAAAGCAGGAACAAATTTAGATAAGAAATTTATCAAGGTTGTTGGTGGTTCTGTGAAAAGATTAGGTAAATATGAAGCATCTGTAAGATTACACAGAGCGGTAGTTGCTGAAATTACTTTTGAAGTGGTTTCTGAATAGAAATATACTTTAAACATTTTATAAAAAGCTCGTTAGAAATAACGGGCTTTTTTTTATTTTAATACAAAACTAATTTTAAGAATTATAAAGTACTTTCTTAAAGTTTAAAAGTCAAGCCATTCTTTTACTATATCTATATTTTTGGTTTAACAGAATTAAAATCTTACTTTTATTATTTATGAAATACAGACAACTTACCAAAGAACAATTTGAAGGTTTACATAAAGAATTTGCACAATTTTTAGCAAGTCAGCAAATAGATGTAAAAGAATGGAATCAAATAAAGAAAGACAAACCACATATAGCAGAAGATGAAATGAATGTTTTTTCTGATGTTGTTTGGGACGATGTTTTAATAAAAACAGCTTATTTAGAACACTTCTCTAAAACATCTGTAAATTTATTTAAATGTGGTGATGAAGAAATATATAGAATTGCTATTAAGGTAACTAAAGACATTAACTTATTAGAACAAAAAGGTTTTGAGTGGTTAATGCAAAACCCTATGGATAATTCTGTAGAAATTTTTAAAGGCACTAAGCCTTACAAAACAGAAAGAAATGTAGAAGTTTTTGATTTAATAGAAAAAGGAAGTACTATTTCTAAAGGAGAAATTTTCGACTATTTTAATTCGCTAATTTCGTAACAATACTAAGTGATTTTGTAGCTACCATTCGTCTAAACATTAGGTTACCTTGTCTTTACTTTAATGCACTTAATCAATTATTATTATTATTGTAATTATTTATTTTCGTACCTTACTATTTAAAAAATGAAAAAATAAGTATGAAAAAAGATCTCAACGTTCTATTAATAGAAGACAATTTAATAGAAGTAATGAAAATGAAGAGAACAATTTCATTTTTAGAATTAAAGCACGTTCTTTCTGTTGCTAATAATGGAGAAGAAGGATTACAAGTTTTAGAAGATAAAAGTAAACTACCTGATCTAATTCTATTAGATTTAAATATGCCAAAAGTAAGTGGTATTGAATTCTTATCAATATTAAAAAAAAATGACAATATAAAACATATACCAATAGTAATTCTAACCACATCAGACAATCAAAAAGATTTAGAAGAATGTTATAGATTAGGCGTCTCTGGTTATGTGTTAAAGCCCCTAAAATATGACGATTATGTGGAAAAAATTAAGAATGTGCTGTCTTATTGGAGTATGAATGAGTTAAAAAACTATTAGTATGAAAGGCATCATTTTTACTGAATTTTTAGATCTAGTAGAGGAAAGGTTTGGATTGGAAATGGTAGACAAAATTATTTATCAATCTAGATTAGAATCTCAGGGTATATATACTTCAATAGGAACATATAGTTTCTATGAGTTTTTGCAACTACTTCATAATTTAAGCAAAAACAATAGCATTTCTATAATTAATTTGTTGCGTGTGTATGCAACACAAATTTTTTCAGCGATGGATGCTATCCATCCAGATATGCTAAAAAGTTACAACGATTCCATAGAAATGATCGCTGCTATGAATCAGCATATAGAAAAGATATTTACTACAACAAACACTTCACCGGAAGAATTATTAAAAGCCAAATGTTTTTCTCCCTTGCCTCAGTTTACAGTCAAAGAAAAGACCAAAAATTCATTAATTATTCATTACAAATCTGAGAGAGGAATGCAGCATTTTTGGTTAGGTTTGATGCATGAAATGTTTCAACACTTTAATGAGACGGCTACTATTGTCTTAGAGAAAGTAAAAAAAGATGGTTCAGAAGTAAAGTTTACCATCACCAAAAATTAATGAGGCAAGAAAAAATCGACATATTAGAAAGAAGTTTAAAAAGGGAAAAAGCAGCAAGAAAATCTGCAGAAAAAATATCGGAAGATAAATCTAGAGATTTACACTTTTTATCAGATGAACTTAAAGCAACCAATGCAAAGCTGGAGAATCTTTTACATGAGAAATCTAGCCAATTAAAAGGTGTTTTCGAAAATATCATAGATGCATTTGTGGTTATAGATCTTACGGGTCATGTTATTAAGTTTAATGACGCAGCTACCCTTCTTTTTGGCTATGATATCGATGTAGAGGCTTTAAATCTCTCGAGTCTCATATATTCTGAAGACATAGATTATGCATACGCTTCTTTTGCAGATTTGAAAACAAAAGGTTTTTTTAATAATTATAAAGCAAGAGTTTATACCAAATCAAAGCAAGTAAAATGGGTACATATAAATGCAAGTATAATTTACGATAAAGATAAAAATCCAATAGCAGCTCAAGGTATTGTAAGAGATATTACAGCGCAAATATCTTTGAATGAAGAGCTTAAAGCATCGGAAAGCAGACTGTCTGCACTCGTAGTCAACTTAGATATTGCTGTATTATTAGAAGATGAAAACAGTAACATAATATTAGCAAACTCTAAATTCTGTGAAATTTTCAATATTCCTGTTTCATCAGGTTTTCTTAAAGGTCAGGATTGCTCCAACGCTGCAGAAGAAAGTAAAAATCTTTTTTTAAATCCTGATGGCTTTACTTCCCGCATATCAGAAATATTACAAAATAAAAAGCAAGTTATAGGAGACGAATTAACCATGAAAAATGGTATGATTTTAGAAAGAGATTTTACTCCTATTTTAGAAGAAAATGAATATAAAGGGCATCTTTGGACATACAGGAATATTACGCTAAGCAGAAGATATAGTAAAAGTTTAGAAGCTCAAAAAGTAAAGTATGGCAATATAATTGCCAACATGAATTTAGGTTTGGTTGAGGTCAATAATGATGATGAAATTCTTTTTACAAATCAAAGTTTTACTGATATGTCTGGCTATTCCGAGGAAGAGTTATTAGGTAAAAAAGCGAATACTGTTTTTTTTAAAGAAAAAGGGGAAAACACAATTTTACAACAGAATAAAAAACGATTAACAGGGGCTTCTGGCTCTTACGAGTTAAAAATTAGAAATAAAAATAATGAATCTAAATATTGGTTAGTAAGTGGAGCGCCAAGCTATAACTTGTTAGGAGATATTGTTGGCTCTATTGGAATACATTTAGATATTACAGCATTAAAGAATTTAGAACTACAGAAAGAAAGTATTTTAAAAGAATTAGAAAGTAGCAACAATCAACTGCACGAATATGCACATATTGTTTCTCATGATTTAAAATCTCCACTAAGAAGTATTGATGCTTTAGTTTCTTGGATTAAAGCAGATAATAAAGGTAAATTTGACAAAATAACATTGGAAAATTTTGATTTAATAGATACGACATTGCAAACAATGGAAAAATTAATTTCTAATGTTTTAGAATACTCTAGTGCAGGTTCAGATGCAAAAAAAAATGAAGAGGATGTTGATTTAAATAAAACATTAAGTAATGTAAAAAATATATTACTTGTTCCTACAAACATAACTATTAAAGTATTAAATAAATTGCCTATTATTAAAGGCGATAAAACAAAGTTTCAACAATTATTTCAAAACTTAGTCAGCAACGCTATTAAATTCTGTGATAAAGAAAAGGGATTAGTAGAGATAAATTATGTCGATAATAATACCTTCCATCAATTTGCGATAAGAGATAATGGCATCGGGATTGAAAAAAAATACCACGATAAAATTTTTCAAATTTTTCATTCATTAAATAAGAGAGAAGACTCGACGGGAATAGGGTTGTCTATTGTAAAAAAAATAATAGATTTACATGAAGGAGATCTTTGGTTAGAAAGTGAACCAAAAGTGGGAACTACTTTTTATTTCACAATAAGAAAGAGTTTAATGAAAAACGTTCAGTTTACAAGAAATAATTTAGGTACATCAAAAATAAAGAGAAGCTTCTAAAAAATTGTATATGAGTGGTTTATCTTGATTTAAAAATAATATTATTATTCAGTATTGCCGCTTCAGTTGGGTTTCTCAGTTATATTAATAGGATAGTATAAATGTTTAATAAAAATCCAAGTGGTTAATGACAATATAGTATCAATAAAAGCCTTAATAAAAGGAGTTTTTGAATATGCTACCATTCGAAAAATTAAAGAGAACTTTTATCACAGAGCATGAGAGTATCTATTTAATATTGTTGAGGCAGTCGTTGAAAATAAAAGGCTAAATATCAAAGTTGATGTATGTGAAAATATATTTATTATATTTTGGATCCTGCACTAAAACATAGTAGAAAGAAAACTTTAGTTCGTTTAAAACAAGAAAATGGTTTCTGTTTTCTGGATAAAGTATAGTGGTTGCTAGATCGGAGACGAAATTTTTAAAGTATTTTATAGAACGGAAAACAGTAATAAGTCTAAAAGATTACTGTTTTCTAGTAAAAATATATATTTATAATGGTCAAATTTGGATAAAATACACCAACTTTAGGCGCAGATTTTTATTTTAATTTAAAGAAATAAACATGGAAAAACCCAATTTAGAGTACATTAATCAGCTATCAAGGGGAGATAAATCTATTAAAAAAGAACTAATTGATTTAATAAAAGAAGAATTTCCAGAAGAAAAAAAAGAGTATTATATTAGCTTAGAAAACAAGGAGTTTAAAAAAATAGAAGAAAATGTCCATAAACTTAGACATAAAATCAGTATTTTAGGCTTGGAAAAAAGTTATGAGGTCGCAAATGAATTTGAGCACAATCTTCGAAAACTAAATTTAGCTAGAAAAGAAGATTTTGATAAAATTTTAACAGCAATTTCAGACTACATAGAAACTATATAAGTTTATCCCCTATGAATTGTATTATAATTGATGACGAAAAAATGGCAAGAGTTATTGTAAAAACTCTATGCGGGAGAGTAGATTCTTTATGTGTCTTAGAGGAATTCTCCAATGCTATAGGAGCTATTAAGTATTTAAATGAAAATACAGTAGACTTAATTTTTCTAGACATCCATATGCCAGACTTCAATGGCCTAGATTTTATTAAAAGCTTAAAGACACCACCAAAAATTATTTTAATAACTTCAGATCCAAAATTTGCAATGGAAGCGTTTGAATATGATTTTATGGTAGATTACCTTTTAAAGCCTATAGAATTTAATAGTTTTAACAAAGCTATTGAAAAAGCTCATATCAAAGAATTTGAATTAAGCTCTAAATTATCTATTGCTAAATCTATTACTAATGTAACAGAAAATGATTTTTATATAAATATAGACAGGCGTCTAATAAAAATAGATTTACCAAGTATTTACCTTATTGAAGCAAAAGGAGATTATATAAAAATAAAGACTGAAAATAAAGACTATTTAGTGCATTCTACATTGAAAAAGATAGAAGAAAAATTACCAAGTTCGTTATTTTTAAAAATTCATCGTTCTTTTATTATCAATATTAAAAAGATTATCGATATCGAGGACAACAGTGTGTTAATTCAAAAAGATGTCATTCCTGTTAGTCGTTCTAAAAGGCCAGAATTAATGAAACGTTTAGATTTACTTTAGTGGTTGGTCGGTATTAAAATAGATTTCATCTATGGAAAAAGTGTTTTAATCGAACATTAATATGTGTAATTAAGTTATTTGTTACATTTGTTTAAACTTCCTTACCATGAGAAATTATCTACTTTTTTTAATTTTGACATTAATTATATCCATTCATACACATGGGCAGTTTAAGCAATCTACTAGAGATTTAAATTTATCGAAACTAGAAAGCTCAATTGATGTAGATTTTGGCACTGTAGCTGATTTTATTATCTTCACAGGAACTGGAGCAGTTGCTAATACAGGAGTTTCTACAGTTACGGGTAACGTAGGTTCTAATGTAGGAGCAATTGCGGGTTTTGGTGCTCCTTCCGTTTTAAACGGAACTATAGAAAACGCAAATGCGGTTACTTTACAAGCTAAATTAGATTTAGCAGCGGCTTGTGTTGAACTTCAAAATATTCCTGCAACAATAACAGATCATAATGGTATTTTTGGGAGTATCGCAGGAGAAACTATTTATCCAGGGGTTTATTCTGTTCTAACAGCTGTAGGTATTACGGGAACTTTGACTTTAGATGCGCAAGGAGATCCAGATGCTCTGTTTATTTTTAAAATTACGGGAGCATTGAATTCAGTTGCCGGAGCAACCGTTTTATTAGCGAATGGTGCCTCTTCAGATAATGTTTTTTGGATTGCTGTCGGTGCCGTTGGTTTCGGAGCAAACACAACGATGATTGGCACTGCAATAGCTTATCCCGGAGCAGTTTCTTTAGGAGCAGGTGGCTCTATGGATGGAAGATTGTACGCAACTGTTGGAGCGATTGCTACAAACTCATTTGAAGCAACTATACCAGTTGCTATTATAGCGGATACAACCATTCCAGTAATTTCATTAGTAGGAGACCCTAGTATATCATTAGAATTAGGAACGAGTTATACCGATGCCGGAGCCACAGCAAGCGACAATATAGACGGAGATATTACGAATAACATTGTAATAGAAAACCCAGTAGATATAAATACAGCAGGAGTATATACAATAACTTATAACGTAAGTGATGCAGCCACAAATGCAGCAGAGCAAGTTACACGAGTTGTAACGATTACCCCTTTGCCCTCGTACAACTTTCTTGGCGCCTATACCGCAAATGGAACCCCTCTTTATTTAGAAAGCCCAGGCGATGTACTTTCAACAGAAACTCAAGATGCTATTAGTTATTCACTTCCTGAGGGATATCCTGTTCCAAGTTACAATCCTCAGTATATTACTTCTGGTTATGACACCGATATTAAAATTGAATCAAGCACAGATGTTTGGGTAACCTTTGTAAGTGAAAGAGTTGATTCTAAAAATGTTTTAGGATTTTACACGTATGCTATTGATAATCCACTAACAATTGCACCATCAAAAGAAGACATTACAATTATCTTTCCAAATATATCTGCTTTAGGTAGTGGTGGAGGTTTACAGGTAGGAGATAAAGTAAACATAGGGAGTTTTGATGCTAATACAGGAATAGGTTGGGTAATGTTAGCAGATGCTTGGAGTAATAGTGAAGAAAGTATTGGAGATCCTGCATATAACTTATACTCTAATGCCAATTTTAATCCAGAAACTGATGAATCATTAAGAATTCACAATGTTTTATTAAATGATGAAGAAAATGAGAGAATCATTTTAGGGTTTGAAGATATAGAGAGAGACGATGCAGCCTCTACTCAAGAATTTAATTCTGCGGTTTTTTATATAACAGGAAATCCACACACTTCGTTTAATAGAAGTAATTCTGCAAGTACAACAGAATCTAATGATGTAACTTCAGGCAATGATAGCGGTTTGGAAAGTAACGGTGATTTAGCAAATTTAATAGCAAAAAGAAATTTCAAAAGAAAAAAAGAAGGAAATCTATTAAATAAAAAAGAAACACAAATAAAATTTAACAAAAATCAATTTAAAGCGAAAATAAAAACAAACTCTTTGATAGATTACTTGCCAGAAACAGGCATGTATCAAACCGAAACGGCAAATGTTTCTAGTCCTATAGATTTATTAGGAGTCACAAATGCGAAAGAGATATTTTCTATTGATTATTACCAAGGAGAAAAAAGAGTCTCTGCAGTTTTAGCCACTGCAACAGAAGGTGAAATTTATGATCACACAAAAATTATTTGTGACCGATTAAATAATTCTAGTCTAGAAGATATTAGAACCGTAGTAACAAGAGGACATCAAATAATAAGTTCTAAAATTAAAAGAGCAACTGGTGAAATAGAATATACCTTAAGTTTTTCTATTAAAATGGGTAACACAGAAAACGAATTGTTTAGTTTCTGGAATATAGATCAATATCCGAGTGGCAATTATCAGAATTTTCAAATCTGGGGAAGTTCATTTTCACAAGTTTTTTCTATCGCAAATTTTATCATAGATAAGCACAGTAATGATAACGGATTAACAAGTACTAAAGTAGCAGAAGTATTACCGAATGTATTTGTAAAATCTGGCTCATATAAAAACGGAATTCTTGAATTATTGCTAATAAATAAAACAAACGAAACTTCTATTCTTTTTGACGGTAACATCGCGGAAACTGAAGTTTCGGAGCATTATAATGTCACGAATACTTTCTCTTTGACAGGAAATTATAATGAAGTCTTATACATCGAAACAGGCGTGTTATTTGATATTGGTTTCTCTTTGCAAACAAATACTGATGCTCAAAAAGATGCTTTGTATCTTGCAGATGGCCCCTGGGGCTTAGATTATTTGAATGAATATGCTATTGTAGATGAATTTAAAATTGAAGTTGGAGAGCGAAGTTATTCAGAGGATATTTACGAAGTAGATAGAAATGCAAGTACTTCAGGAGAAGTTAAAGGGAATATTAACTTATTCAGACATCTTTTACCGGGAGATCAAACTTTAGACGTTACCGATTATAACTTGATGAATTTTTCAGTACGAAATAATCAATCCTTAGAAATTATTATAATGCAAGAAGATAATAGAATATGGGATAATAGATTGCGGTATACAATTCCTGCAAATTCAGCTGAAAAAACCTATGATATTGCTTTTACTGATTTTAAAGATGCTGAAGGAATTATGGCTGAAATCACCAATATAAAAACAATCGTGTTTTCAGTGATTGGAGATTATAAAAATTATATTCCATTTGATATTACAGTTAATAATGTATCTTTTAATTCACAAAGTAGCTTAGCCACAAATAATATTGCTGCAGTAAAGGAAAATAAATTAATTAATTATCCAAATCCGTTTACAAACAGTACGACTATTAGACTAGCAACAAATTCTGAATTTATTCAAATTAAAGTATTTGATATACTAGGAAGACTTGTAGATAACAAAAAGTTAAATACAGCTAATTCTGAGAACGAAGCACAATATAATGCACCAAAGTTAAAATCTGGAATTTATAAATATCTTTTAAAAGACGATAATAATAATTCACATTCTGGAACTTTTATTGTCAATTAGAGTTTCAGTTAAAACATTGATTTACAGGGCAAAAGTTAATTCTTTTGTCTTTTTTTTGCAATTATTTCTTTTAGAAGAATTCATTTGAGTTTCAATTCAATTGATGTAATAGTTAAACTAATTTTAGTTCCTGAAACAACATTACCCTTAATGCTTTGTTTTTTACTTCACAAATTCCTTTAGGTATATACAGCTTTTCAATATTATAGGAAACTACATCAAGGGACACTTAAAATACGGTTGAAAATTAACAAATTATTTAAAGGAAAGTGGGGTTGAAGATTCTCAAAGTTAGAGAGTTAATTTATTAAAGAAAAGAGATTCTTCACTTCATTTTTCATTTTGAACAACATTTAATTTTTTTTGATTGATAATAAAATAGTTGGCATTCAGAGAGCAGTATGATTAAACAAAATTAAATCTAAATATATATATTATTTTTGAACAATATAATTAAGAATAGTTCCTAAAAGAGCTTTAAAAGGAGATTTTCAAGAATTAAGTTTCTTTTTTTTGTGTGTAAAGTAGAATGTTTTTTTATTTTTCAAATAAAGGTTTTTTTAAAAAAATCCATTTAAATCTTAAACCAAATTCTGAAAATGTAAAACTAGCAGTAGTAGTTGCAGATGCAGCAGTCGAAGCGATATTACTCTGAGTTCCGTACAAATTAATCAAACTTCTTTCAGAAAATTTATACCCTAATTTAGCTTGAACTCTATAGGTACTTTGTTTGCCTCCTTCTTCTATATATTGATAACCACTTGCTGCCGTTAAAGTATAAAACCACTCTTTGTTCTTAGTTGCAGCCTCCTCTTTTATGATATTAATAAAGACTTCTATCGCATTAAATTTACTTGGACTAAAGTAAGTATCAACATCATTCTTAAATGAAATATTCTGATAATTAAATCCTCCTTTTACCGACGGTTTTTCTAAAATCTTATAATAAAGAGAAGTAAAAAATAGATTCCTTGTATTTTTATCACTTTGAAACGTATAATAGTACTGCGTAAACCAACCTAGATTAAAATTAGTGTTCAAATTATAATTCAAAATAAAATTATTTTGTACAATTTCTTCATTAATTAATGCGGCATTAAAATTCTGAAGATCTCTCTTATACTTTAGTTCTAAATTTTGAAGTTTAAAAGGTTTGATTTTAATAGAAACATCTGTTAATAATTGATTGTATTTTTTAGTTTCTGAATTAGAAGACGTTACTCCTAAACTTCCTTTCACGGTTAAATTATTTAACAATTGATACGACGCACCTAATAAAAAGTTATTTGTTGCAGCCTTTAAGCCATTAACATTGTTAGAAGTTGTTCTATAGTTATAATTTGTTAAAATTTTAAACTTAGTAGAAAAAGGAATTTCTGCATTAATATCATAAGTATTCGCCTCATTATTGCCATTATCATAGGAATAAGATCCTTTGGTTTCTGTGAAAGGGGTAAAACGTACATCTAATTGCTTTATGAAATTCATTGCATCTTTTTGGTTTTCATGAAATTGCAATGTATTCTTTGCACTCTTGTATGCTTTATTAAAGAAACCAGAGGCTTTTAATGCATTTGCTTTACCTAAGTTCCCGTCAAAAGAAGCACTGTCTTTTTTTAAAATTAAATTATAATCTTTTAAACTTTTTTTGAAATCGCTTTTATAAATATGAAGTGTTGCTCTTAAAGAAAGCATCCAATTCTCAGGATTTTCGTTATGTTTTAATAACTGACTGATTTCTCCTTCTGCTGCAGTATATTTTTTATTCCAAATTAAGGCTTGTATATATCTTTCTGTCGTTTTATTTTTTAATGTTTCAGTAGTATTTTTTTCAATACTTTCTATTGCTTTTTTACTCGTATCTAAAGCTTTTTTATTCTTGCCCTCTATGTGATGTGCTAAAGAAATTCCATTTAAAGAAATCAACTTGTTTTCTGGCGATTCTCCAATAGTTTCATAGGTCTTTTTAGCCTTCTCAATTTGATCGGATATCAAGTATAAATTCGCAAGGTTTACTAATGTTTCTTTATCATTATTAAAATTTTTCAAATTTTCTTTTAGTAGCTTTTCAGAAGCCTTGTATTCTTTTGTTTGGACTTGTTTATTAGCCAAACCAAGTACTATGTACTTTCTAGAAATAAATGCATTAGAATTCCCAGGAATTACTTCTAAAGCTTTGTCTACATAAATTATAGCTTGATTAAAATCCTTTAAATTAGAGAGCGTATTTGCGTATCCTAATAAAGCAGGAAAACTTTTGGAGTTTTCTATTAATAATGTTTGATAAAATGCTTTTGCTTTTGTGTAATTTTTATTCCAAAGTAAAGCTTCGCTATAATTTAATTTAATTTCGAAATCAGTGGCATAATCTTTTAATAGATTTTTAAAGATAGATATTGCTTTTTCTGCATCTCCATTTAAACCAACTGCTCTGCCATAGCAAAGTCTTGCCGTCTTATTTGTTGGATATTCTTTTAATATTCCTTTAAAAAAAACTTCAGCCTTATTATATTTACCTGTCTCTAAGTAAATAAAGCCATTTTTCATTTGTTGTCCAGAGACCTGTAAACTAAAGAATAGAAAGAATAAAATAGTTATAGGTGTTAATCTCATAAGTAGTGCCTTTATTTTAAATTCTAAGTTAAGCAATAGAAATATTGTTTTAACTGCATAAAATTGTTTCTCAACGACAAATAATGGTGCTTTAGAGTAACTACAGGATATTTTAGAGTAACTATATGATATTTGTGGCATAATTATTAAGTTTAATTCAATAAAAATACAGAATTACGTTAAATATTATGGAAATTTACTTCCACAAAAACAGTTTAAATTATTCACTTAAACATAGTTGAAAATAAATTTTAAAAACAAATGCATACAGTAACAAGGTTAATTAAAAAAAGTATCAAGCCTGAGCAGTTATTTATGTTGAGTGTGCTTATTGTAAATGGAGGAAATTACCTTTATAATTTAGTGCTAGGAAGGGTTTTAGGACCAGAAAAGTTTGCAGATGCAGCAATCTTAATTACCTTTTTATTGGTGCTTTCTTTTGCGGCAATGACTTTTCAATTAGTTACCGCTAAATTTTCTGTTTTATTTGAAACTTCAATATTTAGTGCTTTTATCTCTAAAATATATAAAAATGCCTTGTTTACTGGAATCTTTTTTGGGTTTGCCATTATTGTTTTTTCATCGCAATTGCAACATTTCTTTAAAACCTCGTCGTCTGCAATGTTTGTTGTGTTTGGACTTGGAGTGCCTTTTTATTTTTTAATGAGTGTCAATAGAGGCGTTTTTCAAGGAAAACAAGAATTAAAATCGTTTTCAATAACTTATCAATTAGAAATGATAAGTAAATTATTATTGACTTTTATATTCTTGTATTTTTTAGAAATTGATACTTCTGTAATTATAGCAATAGGAATATTTTGTTCTTTTGTTTTTGGTTTAATACCTTTTAAAAGCATCTCTTTTTTTTTACATAAACCTTTTATATTAGATGTTAAAAGTACCAAGTTGGTAAAGAGTTTCTTTGCGATTACTGCTTTTTACGAATTGACTCAGATTATTATTAACAACAGTGATATTTTATTAGTAAAGCACTACTTTGAATCTTATGAAGCAGGTTTATACGCTTCTTTGGCATTGATTGGTAGGGTTGTATATTTTATTGCTTGGATGTTTGTAATGTTACTGCTGCCAAAAGTTATTCAACTTAAAAAAGATGGGAAACCAACGTTGCCAATTTTATTAAAATATGCGGGGTACATTGCATTTATAGCGTTTGTAATAGTAACAAGTTGTTTTCTTTTTCCAAACGAAATTATTGTTCTTTTATTCGGTAGCGAATATGTGTCAATTTCTTCATTATTATGGAAATATGCTTTAGCAACCGGTATTTTTGCAATTTCAAACATATTTGCATATTATTATTTGTCTCTAGATAAGTATATACCCGTTGTATTTTCTGGTATTTTAGGAATCTTACAAATTCTTTTGATAGTTCTTTATCATGAAACATTAGAACAGGTAGTTCATGTGCAAATTGTAGCAATGGTTTTATTGTTGATACTGCAGCTTAGTTTTTTCTTTTTTGAAGATTTTAAGTTTCCAAAAGCAATAAAGGCAACAAAATAAGTGTGTTATCTCAACTTTTTATAAATTCATCTAAATATAAATGTATTTTTGCCCTATTTCAGAAAAATAAAAAGTCAATTTTAAATTTGTATTTTAAAAAAATAAAATGAAACTAGCCATTGTAACTGCATATCCTCCAAGTAAAGTAACTTTAAATGAATATGCATACCATCTCGTGAAAAGTTTTAGACTAAAAAAGGAGGTTTCAGAATTAGTTCTTCTAACAGATGAAACTCTCGGAGAAAAAGAGATTCACTTTAAACAAGATGGTTGTAAGATTACTATTATAGAATGTTGGAAATTTAATAGCTACTTAAATATTATAAATGTTACAAAAGCGATTAATGAAACAAAACCAGACGGAGTACTATTCAATTTACAATTTATGAAGTTTGGAGATAAAAAGATTGCTGCGGCATTGGGGCTAACTTTACCTTTAATGTGCAAATTTAAAGGAATTCCCTCTATTGTTTTATTGCATAATATTTTAGAGCAAGTAGATTTAGAAAGCGCAGGTTTTGCATCAAATAAACTTACTCAAAAAGCATATAATTTTATTGGTACAAGTTTAACTAAGCTAATTCTAAAAGCAGATTTAGTTGCTGTAACTATGAGTAAATATGTAACCACTTTAAAGGACAAATACAAGGTTGATAGAGTTAAAATGATTCCTCACGGAACTTTTGAAATACCAAAAAACCCAAAATATAAATTACCGGAAGGTCCTTTAAAAATAATGACTTTTGGTAAATTTGGAACCTACAAAAAAATTGAAGCTATGATTGAAGCCGTAGAGCTTGTAAGAAAAGAAACAGGCTTAGATTTAGAAATTGTTATCGCAGGAACAGACAATCCAAATGTACCTGGTTATTTAGCAAATGCTCAAGAAAAACACAAACATGTACCACAACTTATATTTACGGGTTATGTGGAAGAAGTTGAAGTAGCACCGTTGTTTACAGAAAGTGCAGTTGTTGTTTTTCCTTATACTTCTACAACAGGTAGTTCTGGTGTTTTACACCAAGCAGGAAGTTACGGCAGGGCAGTAGTGATGCCTAACTTAGGTGATTTGGCTAATTTAGTTGAAGATGAGGGGTATAGAGGTGAGTTTTTTGAGCCAGAAAATGTTAGAAGTTTAGCAAATGCAATAAAAGCAATTATAACGAATGATGCCTATAGAATTGAATTAGGAGAAGCCAATTATAAGGCGGCAACAGCCTTCCCTATGGAAAGAATTACAGCTATTTATTTAGAAGAATTTAAAAAAATTATAGCTAAAAAGAAATAATTAGTAAAAGAGTTTATTCTTTAGAAATATATTCAAAAGATAATTTTTTCTCGCCTTTGTTAGAAATGAATCCGAATTTTTTCTGAGGATTTGTTCTCCAAGGAAGCCTGCCAATTACCTTTTTTGGTATTTTATCAAAATCATATAAAGTCCATGACATAAAAGGAACGGAGTGTTTTGTGAGGACTTTTTGAATTTCCTTATAATAGTTTGCTTGGTTCTCTTCTGAGCTCACAAAAGGTCTCCATAAACCACCATATGAAGATATTCCGAACTCCTGTAAAATTAGAGGCTTGTTTTTAATTTTGTTTTTTAACGCTAAATAATCATTTTCAAAACGCTCTAAAGCTTCATAATAATGAAACGAAACTACATCTACTTTGTCTTTTAAAATAGGTGCACTTTTAGTGTTAGACCAACCAATGGTTACTGGATGCTTTTTATCAATAGATTTCACTAAAACAATCATATAATCTAACCAAGCAATTACATTTTCTTTTCCTCTAGAATCAAAATCTAAGTTGGGTTCATTTTTAATATCCCAAGCTAATAAAGCTTCATGATCTTTAAATTTTTCTACAATTTTTTCTGCATGTCTGTGATTTAATGTCCAATCTAAAACCCCATAATTTCCATAAAAATCGAATAAAGTAATCACAACTTTTAAATCTTGTTTTGTGGCTGAATCTAAAACTTTTTGAAGTTTTTCTAATTTATCGGTTTTTACAACTGCTTTTCCAAAATCTGCATAAGGCACAAAAACCCTGATAGAATTTAAACCAGCTTCTTTAATTATTTTAAAGTCCTTTTCAATAATTTGTATGTCAAAATTATCTCCATACATATTCCATGGAGTTGCCTTCGGATAATAGTTGATACCTTTTATATTCGTAAAAGAAATAGGCGTTTTTATAGGAGTATCTGTAAATTTATCAGTAGCTTCTTTTACCATATGCCTAATACGCCAAAAGCCATCCTCTAGCAATAGAATGATTCTGAAACTTGAAACTTCAGAGGATTCTAGAATTTTTTTCCCATCTGTAAAGACCTTTTTGTATTCTAAAACATTGTTGTCTTTTAAAACAATCAATTGACCATCTTCACTAAAAAATTCGATATCTAAGTTGTGAATTAAACTTGTGGCATTAATTGTTGTTTTTTTTTCTTTATTATATTTTATAATATTGAATATGTTTTTTCTTGCATTTTTAGTGTAATAATCTTTAATAATCTCTTTTGTGTTGGTTTTGTAAGCAATTTGTTTAACATACCAAGCATTTAAATAATCGTTTTGTACTTCTTTTTTTTTCTGTTTACTAATTGATCTTCCTTCGTTTCCATTATTCGCCCAATTTATTTTTGGAAGATATTGTGCTACTTTATTTATTTCTGTGTGTAACATTTTACTTCTGTCTGCCCCTGTATTAAAAAAGCTATATAGAGAGCTGGTTAAGAATAAAAGGATAGAAATCATAAGAAGGTACATACCCATTAAAGCACCTCTAATAATTTGTTTATTAGTGTTTACCATAGCATTAACTCTTTAAACTCTTTCTTAATTTTTGCTGTTTCAATAATTACTTTGTAAGAATTATTTTTAATGATATTCTGATTTAAATAAAATTCTGCATATCCGTTTCTAGATTCTTTATAAAATTCATTTATTAGAATTTCGTCTTTAAAGACAGATAGTTTAACAGACAAGCCATTGGGTATTATTTGATTCATAAAACTTTTTAGAGGACCTACTTTTATGGTTCTATTATTTTCAGAGAAGGTAACTTTGTAAGTTTCAATTACTTTCTTATATGCAATTTCAAGTACATTACTTTCTGAAATACCAATTAAATACCCTTTTATTTTCCAACTTTCTTCATAGTCAGGATGTATCATTTTTGCTTTTGCAATGCCATTGATTGTAGTGCCGTACGTTTTTAAAATATTTCCATATTTGTTGGTAATAAAAAATTCTACAAAACTACCGTCAGTAACAATATTCTTGTTTTGATCTTTGATCACAGAGGTATACAAAGTCGTGATTTGATTTCCATCGGCATATTCGTGATTTCTTTTTACAAATATTTTAAAATTTGTTGCAATTGAAGGCATTACATTCACATCAAATTCTTTGGAGTTTAATCCAAAAGATTCAGAAGAAATAATTATTCTTCCACTTTTAATAGGAGCAAAAATCTTTTTATAACCAATTAATTTATTCGTAAAAATAGTTTCTTTTTTTTTTGATTTTAAAAACTGATGTTTTACGATAACTTCACTATTATTTCTAATTGGATTGTCTAAACTATCTTTAGGTATTACAACTAGCATAGTAAAATCTGCATTTCCTGCATCTATACTTGTTGGTCCTAAATAACTTTCTATAGCAACGGGCTTTTTAATGGGAAGAATTCTAATAGTTCCAGAGATTGTTTCTTTTTTAGTTAGTACTGTCCAAAACAAAACACCTCTTTTTTGAGCAAGAAAGCTTGGGATTTCAAATACTAATTTACCATTTACAAGGACAGGATCTACAAAACTAGACCCATAACTATTTGAACAATATAATTGAATATATCTTTTATCTTTTATATTGGTTTCTAGAACAATTTTATCTCCAGCTACAAATTCATTTTTGCCAGCAAATAAATCTACAGTAGATTCTATAATTGTTTCTTGTGCTATGAAAGAAACAGCTATAAATTGAAAAAATACCAAGAAAAAAAGTTTTTTTAATTTCATTATTTAGGATTTCCAATGTAACTATTTAATTCTATTTTTACGTAATTAAATAAAGCATGATTTACTTTTTGCAATTTATCTGCCTTTTGGTGTTTTTTTCGATTTGGAATAATTTTAGCAGCAATGTCTTTATTAGGTAAACCGTTTACAAAACAGAAGCTCATATCATCATTTATTAAATTAATGATTGGATTTTCAGGAATTTCGTAGTGGAAACGTAATTTTCTTTCCTGTCGCACGCCTTCCTTTAAAAATAGATGATCTACCCAAATTATTTCTTTGTCTTTATTATAAAAGGTGAAGATAACTTGAGGAACTGTTACTTCTTGAATTCCGCTATTAAATAAAGTACCTGAAATAAATTTTGAAGTAGTATTTACATCGCTTAAAGCAAGACTTTTAAACAAATCTGCATTTGAAATATTTCCTGCTGCTTGTAAATTAAATCTTGTTGGTTGCTCACTTAGTGCTATCGGAGTAAATTCATCTGGATTAAATGATTTGGGAATTGAATCCTTCGTTTTAGACCAAGCAATACCTTCAAAATTAATTCTAAAGGCACTTATTTCTTTAGGCATTAATTTATGTTTTATAACGTGTTTTGCATTATAAGTGGCCAATTCTTTACTTTTTTCATTGTATAAGGTTCCTTTTAAGTCTACATCTGCAGGAAAATTATCTATATTTTGTACTTCACCAACAATGGCGTACCTTTTATTAAATTTTATTAATTTTGCAGAAATTATTTCTAATACTGGTTGCTTTAGAACATCTTCATGATGTGTCTCTTCTGTTGTAATTCTCCTTCTCCCTTGATTAAAATAGCTTGTATTATTTTTAGAATAGAACTTATCTGGTGGCAAATCTAGCTCTTTACTTTCTGGTTTTAAAAACCATTTTCCTTTTCTTTTAACAGTCGTTTTAAAAGTTGTTTTCGATATTTTTTCTAGAGGTGTAATCCACTTTGTATTTACCTTTACAATTGCTAAACTATTTGTTTTTTTTGTTATTTCGGTCGCAACTGCATCTAGCTTTGCATAAGAACTTAGCAAACCATCTGTTACAGATACTTCTAATAAATATTGAGACTGAGTAAGATTACTTTCTGGGTCTATATATGTGTAGCTTTTATTATATTCTTTAAAATCTAGAGCATCATAATACGCTTTTACCACATTTCCTGGGGATCTTTGAGTATTATTTTTTATATAAAACTGATAGGAAGCATAGAGCAATAGAACAGTTACTAGGATGCTCCAAATATGTATTGATTTTAAAACAGTACTAGAAAATTTAGAATATTTATTTTTAAATTTAAAGTAAGCAGGTTCTGATTTTATGCTCGACCTCAAACGCCTAATGAATAATGATTGTATGTTTAAAATAAAGGCAATAATTATTGTTAAAAAGGGAATAATTCCCCACATAATTTTTAGCCAAGTAGCAACATCCTCTTTTGGTAAAATCACAGGTACTGGGGGCACATTTAATTTTTCCCAGACCATGATTCCGTTTTCTAACTGAGACAAACGTTGCCATCCACAGAAAAATAGAACTGGATCATAAAATTTATCATTAGAAAATATATACTTTAGATTATATTTTTCAGGTGTCGTTAAAAATTGTTGCAAAGAACCAATACCGGCTACTCCTTTGTATTTAGAGTTTTCTAAACGTTCAATAGGTCTTGTAGTTAGTTCAGGTAAACGTCTTGCAGAATGGTAATTACCATCTACAGTCATAGCATTTGTTTGTGCTGCCAGCCAAGCCATTTGATCTCCAAAACCTAAAGTTAAATACCTCCAATGGTCATGCGAATCTCGACTCAAAAAATTTACAATGGGCAGCATTTTTATTTTTTGAGGTTGTGTTGGTCTAAAATGTCCTAAACTCATGGTAAAAGTCACCATAAAAACAAGGATTGCAGCCAACAAACCACCTAGTAATTTGTGATATACTGCACCAAATTTTTCTTCTATCAATGTTTTTAAATCACCTTCTACAAATCGATATATAAATTCACCAAAAATAGGAATCGCCATTATAGTAGCCCAAAGAGTAAATCGGTCTAAGGTTAAAATATTAAATGCAGTCTCACCTAAAATTAATCTAGGTATTGGTGTAGTGCTTCCACTTCCTAGGATCACTAACATCGTAAAAGATAAGCCAAAAAATAAATAACGTTTGCTAAAATATCTATAAAAAATATAAGGTAAAATAAACAATAAAAGTCCCCAAGGAATTAAAAAAAACACCAAACCAGAAGATGGTACTTCTAAAAAATTATCTCTAGAACCGTGAGGAATTGGTACCTGTGTTATTGGATTATTTTTGGAGTTTATCCAATAAGGTAAAATGCAAAAAATTATAATAAAAAGTGAAGAAAAGCCAAAAGCAAAGTTTCGTTTTAATTGTTTTACAAAGGTTTTTACAAATAATGAAAAATGAATTTCCTTGTATGAACTTACCTCTTCTCTAGCAATATCCATAATTACAGTGCCAATTAGTGGAAAGATAAAGAATATCATTCCAAAAATAGGCGTAACATGATGGGAGGTAACCGTAACAGCAATTAAAGAAAGAGATGTAAAAAAAAACTTATACCTGCCTGTTTTAAGCCATAAATAAATTTCAGGCAAAGAGTGCATTAATACAGAAATACCAACAATACTTGGTAGCTGACCAAAAATATGCAGGGTTTCTACAAAAGAGGACGAAAAAACAGCTAAAATAGCACCGTAACCTGCAACTGTTTTGTTAGACGTTATTAATAAAGAGTATCTATAAGCACCAGTGACAAAAAGAACTATACTAATAAGACCAACTGTAAAAAGACCAAATTTTAATCCCCAAATTAAAGATAAAGCTGCAATAGCCTGGTGTACTAAAGGAGGATAACTCATTACACTAAAACCAGTATACCATTTGTAATTCCATGGATCAAACCAACTATTTGCATAGTGATCAGCAAAAAACAAATGAATTAAGGCATCATATGTAGTTTCTAATGTAAAGAAAATAGTAGTACCATGAAATAGCACAGCTAGTAAAATTGCTATTATTAGGTATTTGTTAGATATTTCTTTCATACTAAAGTGCTCAAAGTTGATGTTGTAAATATAAATGTTTATAAAGCTAGTTTGTTTTTATTTAACGGTACTAATTGGTCATTCATCTAAATATAATTACAGTTAGTGTGAAAATGAAAAAAAAACAAGAAAACCAAAGTACTTTTGTATAATTATGTAACCTTGTAGAAAAAGTAAATATGAACATATTAGCAATTGATGATCAAAAATTAGTTCTAATTCCATTAGCAAGTAAGTTAAAAGAAATGGGATACGATGTAATTACAGAAACTAATGGACTGAAAGGTATTAAATTATATGATTCAATCCAACCAGACCTTGTAATAGTTGATATTAACATGCCAATTATTTCTGGACTAGAAGTTATAAAACATATTAGAGCATCAAAAAAACCAAATACGCCAATTATGATTTTATCTGGAAATACAGATGATGCTATGTTAACGAAAGGTTTTAATTCTGGTGCAGATGACTACATGAAAAAGCCCTTAGGTTTAACTGAAGTTGGTTTAAGAGTAAAAAGATTAATTGGAGCTCCTGCTAGTGATAAAATTGAAACAAAATATACTAATACAATTATACAAAAAAGATGTGTAGGTGTCGTAATACCTTGTTATAATGAAGGGAAAAGATTACTCAGTAAAAAATTTACAGACTACATAGATAAAAATTCTGGGTATCATTTATGCTTTGTGAATGACGGAAGTACAGATAAAACCTTAAAGGTTTTAAATAAGCTAAGAAAAGGAAGAGAAAATTTTATTACAGTATATGACTGTGAAAAAAATGGTGGAAAAGCAGAAGCTGTAAGACAAGGAGTGTTGTATATGGCACAACAAGAAGATTTAGATTATATAGGATTTTTAGATGCCGATTTATCTACAAACTTATCAGATTTTGATGATTTAGTTTCTACAATAGAAGGTTCTAGATATAAGATAGTTAGTGGTTGTAGAATTAATAGGATGGGTGCAAATATTAGAAAAGAATCTGTTAGAAAAGTAGTTAGTTTATTCTTAAACTTTATTATTACAAGGATTTTAAAAATGAATTTTAACGATACGCAATGTGGTGCTAAGGTTTTTCATAAAGACATAGTGCATATTGCCTTTGATAAAAAATTTATATCAAAATGGATTTTTGATGTTGAGATATATCGAAGAATAACACTTTTTTTCGGTCTAAAAAAAGCAAGACGTATTGTATGTGAGCAGCCTTTAAAAAGATGGATTCATGCAGAGGGCTCTAAGCTATCTATAAGAGATTCGCTTAAAATATTCCTTCAATTAGGTCAGGTTGCTTGGTTTTATAGAGCTAGAAAATATAAAAGTTTTAAATATTTAGCTGAAAAACAAAGAAATATATTTTCGTAAAAACAACAAAAATTTAAGAAATTTAAATGAAAAAAGGGATCATAATTTTATTTTCAGAAGATGAAAAAATAATTGATAAAAATCAGTTTGTAAACCTATTTAATCAAAAAGAAATTAAGCTTTGTTTCGTAAATAATGGTAGTAAAGACAATACTTTAACGGTTTTAGAATCGATTAAAGATGACTTAGATCCAAGTCGCACTGCTGTTTTAGATATTAAAATTGATAAAGGAATAAATGTAGCAATAAAAGCTGGAGCTAGGTATCTTCTTAGCTCGGGAGACTTAAAGTGGATTATGCATTTTAAATCCAATATGTTGCCTTATTTTGAAGATATAGAAAACCAACTTAAAGTTCTAAAAAAAGTAGAAGAGAGGTTTAATGATAATTTACCTCAAACTAAAAACAAAAGAAGGGTAAAAAATATTTTTTCATACCAAGAGCTCTTAACTTTTTAAGTAACTAATTAGTTTATCAGTCCCAGAACTTGCAATAGCTGTAATAACTATTAAATTGCTGAAATTACTTTTTAAAACAGCTGGTTTTGGATCTATAAAATAAATAGGAGTTTTTGGTTTTACACAATCAATTAAACTTGCAGCAGGATACACTTGCATAGAAGTACCAATAATTACCAATATATCTGCATTTTGTGTTATTTCAGTCGCTTTTTCTAATAATGGAACTGTTTCTCCAAACCAAACAATGTGAGGTCTTAATTGACTTTTTTTACGACATAAATCACCTAAAACTAATTCTTTCCGCCAATCTAAAACATCGTTTTCATCAATAGAACTTCTTACTTTTAGTAATTCTCCATGTAAATGAATAACGTTACTGCTGCCCGCTCTTTCGTGCAAATCATCTACATTCTGAGTGATAATTTTAACATTAAAATTATTTTCTAAATAGGCTAAATTAAAATGGGCTTTGTTAGGAAAAACTTCCAATAGTTGTTTTCTGCGTTGATTGTAAAAGTCTAAAACTAATGCAGGATTTGCTAAATAACCTTCGGGAGAAGCTACTTGCATAACATCGTGTCCTTCCCAAAAACCATTAGTATCTCGAAAGGTATCTATGCCACTTTCTGCAGAAATTCCTGCACCTGTCAAAATAACTAGTTTTTTCATCAAATAAGGTTTTAGTATTTTTATTAAAATCTTTAAGTAAGATAAAAATAATAATTTTAAGTTTGTAACTATGATCGACAAAAAATTATTAAACTACTTTGAAGGCTTTTTAACTGAGAAAAGGAAAAAGCTATTTAAAAAAGTCTTAGAAAATAGAACAAGACATTTTACGGTTGTTTTAGAAGATATTTTTCAGTCTCATAATGCGAGCGCAGTTGTTAGAACTTGTGATATTTTTGGAATACAAGACCTCTATGCAATAGAGAATAAGTATAACAACAAAGTTTCTAGGCACGTTGCTAAAGGTTCACAAAAATGGTTAAATCAATATCGATATAGAAATGACGGCGACAATACAAAGACTTGCTTAGACGATTTAAAAGAAAAAGGATATCAAATAATAGCAACAACACCACATAACGACTCTTGTGTGTTGCAAGATTTTGACACTTCGAAAAAGTCTGCATTTATATTTGGAGTAGAGGCCGAGGGTGTTTCTGAATATGTTATTGAAAACGCAGACGGATTTCTAAAAATACCAATGGTAGGTTTTACAGAAAGCTTAAATATTTCTGTGGCTGCTGCTATTGTTTTGCAAGATGTTACTACAAAGCTCAGAAGTTCTAATGCAAACTGGCAATTAACCGAAGAAGAAAAAGAAGTTTTATATTTTGATTGGGTAAAAAAAACCATTAAAAATGTTGCTAAGATTGAGGCGCATTATCATCAAAATATAAAAATAGTCGAATAGATTTTTTGGTCATTTCTGAGAAAATAGTAATCTTTTTAAAAAGAAATTTATGGCGTGTAATTATTTCATTATGCAGAAACAATGGTGCGTTGTTTATTCAATAATAATTTTTTCAATTGTAGCCGTAGAATCGCAACGTTTTACTAATAAACTTACTTTTTCTAACTCTTTGTTTCCCGAAATATAGTACTCGGCGCAAGGCGTTTGTCTTGGATTTCCTTTTCCAAAATTTACATCACCAGTATTTAAAATAGTTGTTATTTGTAAAGTATCAATCTCAAACTTTTGCATTGCAGTTCTTGCTTCAGCAGAAAAGAAACGCTTCTTAATTCTAATGCTTTTTAGAGTTCTTGAATCCATTCCATAATCAAACGTTGCATTTTTCTTTTGCCAAAAGAAATAAACAGCAATAGAACCTAATGTTACGCCAATTAAATAATAAAAAATTCTTTTTACTAACATATTAAAATTTTGAAGTGCAAATTTATGGAAAATGAACAACTATAGGAATGTAAAATGGTAGTTATTTTAGAGCGCTTTACAAAGAACTAGAGAATTTTACTGTGTTCGTTCTTATTTTGATAACTGTAAATTTCATGAAACATTACAGGATCAACAAATTAATATCTCTAAAAGGCAAATCAAACCAATCTGCAACTGTTTTGTTAGTTAGAATTCCATGATAAAAATACATTCCGTTGCGTAAACTTTTATCAAATCTTGCAGTGTCTTCAAAACCGCCTTCTTCTGCAATATTTAGTAAATAAGGCGTAAAAATATTACTAATAGAAACAGAAGCTGTTCTTGCATATCTGGCAGGAATATTGGGCACACAATAGTGAACAATACCATGTTTTACAAAAGTTGGTGCTTTGTGTGTTGTTACATTAGAGGTTTCAAAACAACCACCTCTATCGATACTAACATCTACAATTACTGCACCTTCTTTCATTTTTTCTACCATTTCTTCTGTGGCACAAATAGGTGACCTATTTTTACCTCGAATTGCGCCAATTGCAACATCGCAGCGCATTAAGGCTTTTAAAATAGTTTTTGGTTGCAAAGTAGAGGTATAGATTGGGGTATGTAAGCAATCTTGTAATTTTCTTAATTTACTAATAGAATTATCAAAAACTTTTACTCTTGCACCCATACCAATTGCGGTTTTTGCTGCATACTCGCCAACAGTTCCTGCTCCAAAGATAACAACGCTCGTTGGCGGAACTCCACCAATATTTCCAAATAATAAACCATTTCCTTTATTAACACCGCTCATTAATTCGCCAGCAATTAAAATAGAAGCAGTTCCTGCAATTTCACTCAGAGATTTTACAATCGCATAAGAATCGTTTTCATCCTTTATATAATCGAAAGCAATCGCGGTAATTTTCTTTTTTGCCAAACATTCAAAATATTTTTTAGTTTGTGTTTTTAATTGCAACGAAGAAATTAAAATAGCTTTAGAATTGATAAATTCGATTTCATCTTCTGTTGGTGGCGAAACTTTTAAAACAATATTGCATTTAAAAGCTTCTTCAATATTATAAGAAACTTTTGCGCCGGCGTCAGAATATTCTTTGTCTGTAAAATTTGCACCTTCTCCAGCACCAGTTTCAATTACAATTCTGTGCCCGTTTGCGGTTAGAGCACCCACAGCATCGGGTGTTAAACAAACACGTTTTTCGCTTAAATATAGTTCCTTTGGCAAGCCTATAAATAATTCTCCTTTCCGCTTTTGAATTTCTAGCATTTCTTCTTGAGGAAGCAATTCTTCTTTACTAAATGGAGAAAATGAACTCATAATTTTGTTATTTTAATTGCAGATTTCGCTGTCCGTTTTCTAAAATAGATAAGTGAACTTTAACAGCATCTAAAGGTAGTAAATTTTCCACATTTTGGGGCCATTCTATTAGACACCAATCATTATTATATAAATATTCTTCAATTCCCATATCAAATGCTTCTTCTTCATCTGTAATTCTGTAAAAATCAAAATGAAAAACTGCCACTGCTTTTGATGTTTGATATTCATTTACCAATGAAAAAGTAGGAGAGGAAATAGTATCTACAACATCTAATTGTTTGCAAATTTCTTTAATAAGTGTGGTTTTACCAACACCCATTTCACCATAGAACAAAAGTGTTTTATTTTTTGCCGAAACAATAATTGCAGTTGCAATTTCGGGTAAATTTTCTAAAGAATAGATTGTATTCATCTTGCAAAAATAAGAAACCTCGTAAATTTTTAAAGCTTGTAAAATTGAATTTTAATATATTTTATTTCGGACTATAAACAGCGCAAGGAATAATAATTTCTTCTAAAGAAATACCACCATGCTGGTAAGTGTTTTTAAAGTATTTTACAAAGTGATTAAAATTGTTTGGATAGGCAAAAAACAAATCTTCTTTTGCGAAAATAAAAGGACTATTCATGGCCACTGTTGGTAAGAAAATATCTTTAGGATTTCTTACTGCGTAGACGTTTTTTTCTTCGTAAGACAGGCTTCTACCTGTTTTATAACGCAAATTAGAACTGATGTTTTTATCACCAATTACTTTTGTAGGTTGTTTACAATTGATGGTTCCGTGGTCTGTTGTAATAATTAATTTCTGACCTAAACCTTGTGCTTTTTGTATTATTTCAAATAAGGCAGAATTTTTAAACCAACTTAATGTTAAGCTCCTATAAGCTTTGTCATCTCCAGCCAATTCTTTAATTACTTCCATTTCTGTCTTAGAATGTGAGAGCATATCAACAAAATTATACACCACTGCGGTTAAATCGTTTTGTTTTGTTCCATTGTAATTATCTGCCAATTCTTTTCCACTTTTTAGGGTAGTAATTTTATAATATTCATGTTTAATATCTAAGCCTAAACGTTTTATTTGTGCGGATAAAAAATCATTCTCAAACAAATTCATTCCGCCTTCATCTG